>OCTX012291889.1_pt1 | contig 112150 bp, 99 predicted proteins | sample 1539691 | NCBI WGS metagenome assembly OCTX01 (sample SAMN02144231, study PRJEB22623) | gut metagenome | biome: sheep rumen | host: Ovis aries | place: New Zealand
GTTATACCTTTTAGGGCAAAAGGTTGGACCTTTTGGGTAAAAAGGTTATACCTTTTATGGTAAAAGGTTATACCTTTTGGGTAAAAAGGTTGAACCTTTTTGCGCTGGCATTCTAATGCGGGCTTGGAAGGGCGGATTTTAACCACGGAATACACGGAATCCGTTCCCTGTTCCCCGTTTTTGCCTCACGCGAACTTTGCGTGAGATAAACCAACCATTCCAGTGAGATAAACCAACAAATAATACTTGTAAATTGTTGGTGCTTTTGGTATAACATAAGTATCCAAGACGATGTTTTCCAGATGGAAAGCACCGTTTTGGAGCGAAATAGGCGAGGGGACGCTCTCGCCACTGGTCGCAGTGCTTTAGCGGGAGACGCATCTTGCGTGATTTCCTCTAAAAGCACCAGCGACAAAGCAATTTGCGCTGCAAAGCGGTCGCCGAGTGGAATGTAGGAAGTTTCAGGGTTGACAGTTGCGGCTGGCGCAACTCCCAAAAACGCAAGCACTCCCAATGTCCAAACCCCGCCGAAATTGCGACTCGCCCAATAAAACCGCGGTTGTGGCGACGATTGTGCCGATTTGTTTGCATAGATTTTCATAGAATAGAGAAAAAGGTCTTATAAACGACACGGAACGAGGACAAGCCCGATCCTTGCGAAGTGAAACAACAACTAGGGCATGGAGGAATCAAAAGTGAATCAGGAAAACGAAGTGCAAAGAGAAGTACTTAAGATGCCTATGGCATTGCGAGTTGTTCGTATTCTCATGATTATCGACGCCGTTATTATTCTTGTCGGCCTTATCGGCACCTGGCCTCTTGGTCCGGTCGCACTGGCGGTGCAGGCCCTGTGGTCTTGGTTTCTCCTTTCTATGGCAAAGGCGATAAAGGCTCGCAAAAACTGGCCGCGCTCTGTTATGGCTGGAATTTCGGCCATATCATTATTTGTATGCATATTCCCGATAATTGGTGGTGGAATGCGCCCTGGATATTTCCAATTGGCCATTGTTTCAGTTGTTCTTGCTGTGTTTTGCTGGATTCCAACAGCAATTCTTTTCCTGCCATCCAGCAATGACTGGTTTGCTACAAAGAAACAATACGGCAATAAGGAGGTGTAAAATGGGCCTGCTTAATTCTTTGCTTCGTTTTTTGCGCGGTCAAGATTTCGATGGTGGAAAGCATTATGTAGGACGTCCGTATTATGATTCGATTCCAAGTGGAGGTATCGAATTGGAAAACTTTATAGCTGCCGGCGGTACTTTTATCCAGCCGGCGACAAACACAACACATTTGTATTATGAAGCAAAGAAGGTTTACGACAAGCTTCCTGATGATGTTTTGAGGTATCTTGTGTTGCAAATCAATTCTGGTGCGGCAAGAGAGGAGATATCGTTGGAGTATTTACGAGATTTTGTAAAGGCAAATTCATCATTGGATTGGATGGACTTTTGTTTGCTCTACACATGGGCTTGGTCGGATTTAGTTTCTCATATGCCTAAGAATAGCGTTCCGTCTGCGCTGGCAAGAGAAGCCGAAGATAAGACACGGATAGCAATAGACCGTGCTAAAATAAACATTGAATGCGGAATGCATCGCTATGAAGAGTTCTTACGGGGAATTCCGCAGTATCGTATCATGCAGGTCCTGATGGAATTTCGAGGCGGAATGGGCGTATAATGAAAAAGCCTTGATTCTGCGGCGGCGGATTCCCTCTTGACTAATGCGGGCGATTTTTGATATAATCTGTTCCGATGCTGGACGAAAGAGGCGGGTGCTTCCGTAAGGACGGCATGTATTCAAATAAGAGTAAGGAAAGAATCAGATGGAAATCTATGTTGGTAACCTCGCTTACGCGACGACTGACGATGGACTCAAGGCGGCGTTCGCGGCATTCGGCGAAGTTACCGCCGTACGGGTGGTGACCGATCGCATGACCGGTCGGAGCAAAGGGTTCGGATTCGTGACTATGCCCGATGCCGCGCAGGCTCAGGCGGCTATCGATGCGCTCAATGGTCATGAGCTCGATGGCCGCACCGTTCGCGTGAACGAGTCGCAGCCCAAGCCTCGCGAGGAGCGTCGCGGCGGATTCCGCGGCGGACGCGGCGGATACGATCGCGACCGTGGCCCGCGTCGCGAAACCCGTTGGTAAAGGGAATGAGGCGCGGGGCGACCCGCGCCTCGATTGTTTCCACACCATGCAGCCAGATTTTGAAATGCTGCCGGACTTCGAGGAACTGGCGGCGCACGACCCGCGCTACAGCGCCAAGGCCTACCGCATACTCATGCTGGCGATAGGCGAAGCAGGTGACGGCGAAAGCGATCATGTGTCGTCCTTTGATATCATGACGTCCTTCAAAAATCTCGTGCTGAATGTGTTCGGCCCGATGGCGTTTACCGTGGTGCGTCAGCTGGGCGTCCACTCGACGGACGACCTGGGCGAAATGATGCGCAATCTGGTCGAACACAAATATGTCCGCAAGGGCAAGGGCGACAATTACGACGATTTCAATGACGGATTCGACTTCGAAACGGAATTTCTCGGTCCCTTCCTGCCCCGGGAGGATTGAACGGTTCGGATACAAGGGTTCGGGCGAGCCCCGCTCAGTCGCGCGGGTAGTGTCGGCGCATGGCGACTACTACCATCTGGTGTGCAACGAGGCGGAAGGAGAAGTGCTCGCGCGCAAGAAGAAAAGCGCATTCCGCGACCCTGGGGCGATACGTCCGATCACTGGGGATTTCGTCACCTTCGTGCACAACGATTGCGGCGAGAGCATGATCACCGGGGTGTTGCCGAGGTTTTCGAAGTTCGAACGCAAGGATCCTGCCGCCAGACGCAAGAGCCAGACTCTTGCGGTGAATTTCGATGTGCTTTTCATAATGATGGCGGCAAACGAGGATTTCTCGCTGCCTAGACTGAAGCGCTTTTTGGATCTTGCCGAGAATGTTGGCGAGGCGGAGGTCGTGGTGGTGCTTACGAAAGTCGATTTGGGCGACCGTGAACTTGAGACGGACAAGCGGCTTGTGAAGCTTTCGACGGTGGATGGAACGGGAATGGACGAGATCCGCGAAATCGTCGCTCCCGGACGCACCGTGGCGTTTATCGGGAGTTCCGGGGTGGGCAAGTCCACGCTCGTCAATGCGCTCGCCGGGGAAGATTGGCAGGCGACGCAGGATATTCAGGAGTGGAGCGGGAAGGGGCGTCACACGACGACCTCGCGCGAACTCATAATGCTTCCGAACGGCGCGATGGCGATCGATACGCCAGGCATCCGCGAAATCGGGCGCATCGGCGAGGAGGATATCAAACTCGCGAAAGGAATGTCTACACACCGGTACAGGGAACGTGGAAATGAAAATAATCGACAGGGAAATTGAAGGAATCAAGGTGATCGAGCCGGACGTGTTTCGCGACGTGCGCGGGTTCTTTGTGGAGACATGGAACGAGCGCCGCTATCGCGAAGCGGGGATCGACGCCAAGTTCGTGCAGGACAACGAATCTTTTTCGATGCGCGGGGTGGTGCGCGGGCTGCACTGGCAGTCCGGCAAGAGCGCACAGGCCAAGCTTGTGCGCGTGCTGCGCGGCGCGGTGTGGGATGTCGCGGTGGATATCCGCAAGGGTTCGCCGACCTTCGGCAAGGCCGTGGCGGAATATTTGACCGGCGAGAACCACCGCCAGTTCTACATTCCCCGCGGTTTCGCACACGGTTTCATCGTAATCGAAGACGGTACGCTATTTTCCTACAAGTGCGACAATTTCTACGACAAAGCGAGCGAGCGCGGGCTCAGGTTCGACGATCCGGCGCTGGGCATCAAGTGGCCGGAGCTGGGAATGGAACTCACGTTGAGCGACAAGGACAAACTTCATCCTTTCCTGGAAAACATAGAACCTTGGGAGGACAAATGATTGCAGATTGGAATATCGGCCACGCATTTATGCATCCATGGTTTTGGTCGTCGTTCCTCGGATGGACGATTGCGCAGTGCATCAAGATGACCGCGAACGCGGTCAAGAACAAGACGCTTGATATAGAATATCTCGTTTCGACCGGCGGGATGCCGTCTGCGCACAGCGCGATGGCCACCGGACTTGCGGCGTCGATCGGGCTTACGGATGGTTTTGGCACGCCGCTGGCGATGCTGGCGATGGGCTGGGCGGCAATCACGATTTTCGATGCTGCGACGGTGCGCCGCGCCGCCGGCGAACAGGCGAAGATCATAAACCAGATAATCCGCGAACTCAGGGAGACGCTGCGGTTCAATCCCGTGCACCTCAAGGAGCTCCTCGGCCACACCCAGATGGAAGTGCTCGCCGGATTTCTCACCGGCCTTGCGACGGCGGTCGTCGTGTGTGCGCTTTGGAAGTGAACATGGGCATATTCGAATTTTTGATGCTGGTGTGTTTCGGGATTTCGTGGCCGTTTTCGATCGCCAAGTCCATAAAGTCGCGCAGCACGAAGGGCAAGAGCATCGTTTTCCTGTGCTTTGTGGAAATCGGCTACGTCTTTGGAATCGTGCACAAGATCATCAACAATTTCAATTGGGTGACATACGTCTACATGGTGCTGTTCTGCGTGGTGGGGATTGATATCCTGCTGTATCTGCGCAACCGCCGTCTGGACGCGAAAGGAGCGAAATGAGAGATTTGACAATCGGGGGCAGAAAGTTCAAGAACCGGTTTTTCCTCGGAACGGGGAAGTTTGCGTCGTCGGAGACGATGAAGGCGGCGCTTGAGGCGTCGGAGACGGAACTGGTGACGACGGCGCTCACGCGCGTTCACGAAGGCGATGCGGCGCATGACGACATCTTGAAGGTCATAGACCGCGACAAGGTGGTGGCGATGCTCAACACGTCTGGCGCGCGCAATGCCGACGAGGCGGTGCGGATCGCCAAGATCGCGCTCGCGGCGGGCTTCAAATGGATCAAGCTTGAAATCCATCCCGACGCCCGTTATCTCCTGCCCGATCCGGTGGAGACGCTCAAGGCGGTGGAGGAGTGCGCGAAGCTGGGCATGGTCGTGCTCCCTTACATCAACGCCGATCCCGTGCTGGCGCGCAAGTGCGAGGAAGCGGGCGCGGCGGCGGTCATGCCGCTCGGCAGTCCGATCGGATCGAACCGCGGCATCCGTACGCGCGACATGATCGAGATAATCGTCGAGCAGTCGCATGTGCCGGTCGTGGTCGATGCGGGGATAGGGCTCCCCAGCCATGCGGCGGAGGCGATCGAGCTGGGGGCGGATGCAGTGCTGGCGAACACTGCGGTGGCGGCGGCGGCGGATCCGGTGAAGATGGCGGAGGCATTCAAACTGGCGGTCAGGGCGGCGGAACTTGGCATCAAGGCGGGTCCGGCGGCGCAACGCGCGACCGCAAGCGCCACCAGCCCCATGGACATTTTCAATGTCTGAATTTCCGGTTTTTCGACTGAAAGCAGCAAAAAAAAAAAGCGACGAAATCAATGAGCAATAATGTGGACATACCGTATAAAACATATTTGAACGAGAACGAAGTTCCCGAAGCGTGGTACAATGTGCGCGCGGACATGAAAACGAAACCCGCGCCGCTCTTGAACCCGGCGACCGGCAATCCGGTCACGGCAGAGGAGGCCGAGCATATTTTCTGCAAGGAACTCGTCCGGCAGGAGCTCGACGACACGACCGCGTATTTCCCGATTCCCAAGGAGATTCGCGACTTCTACCGCATGTTCCGTCCATCGCCGCTTGTCCGCGCCTACTTCCTCGAGCGTGCGCTCGGAACGCCAGCGAAAATCTACTACAAGTTCGAGGGCAACAATACTTCGGGCTCGCACAAACTCAACTCTGCGATCGCGCAGGCCTATTACGCCAAGGAGCAAGGCCTCAAGGGCGTCACCACGGAGACGGGCGCAGGGCAGTGGGGAACTGCGCTTTCCATGGCGTGTGCGTTTTTCAATCTTGATTGCCGCGTGTACATGGTGAAGGGTTCTTACGAACAGAAGCCGTTCCGGCGCGAAGTGATGCGCACATACGGAGCTTCGGTGACGCCAAGTCCGAGCATGCTCACGGAAGTTGGGCGGCAAATCAATGCCGCGCACCCCGGCACCACAGGATCGCTCGGCTGCGCCATCTCCGAGGCGGTGGAGGACGCGGTTTCCCACGAGGGATACCGCTATGTCCTCGGGTCGGTGCTTGCGCAAGTTCTCCTGCATCAATCGATTATCGGCCTTGAAGCGAAGGCGGCGATGGAGAAGCTGGGCGTCAAGCCCGATGTCATCATCGGTTGCGCCGGCGGCGGATCGAACCTTGGCGGACTCATCGCGCCGTTCATGGGCGAGGTGTTGCGCGGCGAGGCGGACTACAGGTTCGTAGCAATCGAACCGGCGAGTTGTCCATCGCTCACGCGCGGCGTCTACGCCTACGATTATTGCGACACCGGCAAGGTGTGCCCGCTCCAGAAGATGTACACCTTGGGGCATGACTTCATTCCCTCCGCGAACCATGCCGGCGGGCTGCGCTATCATGGCATGAGCGCGACGCTTTCCGAACTGAAGCATCAGGGGCTTATGGAGGCGAAGAGCGTGAAGCAGACCGACGTCTTTGCCGCCGCGCAGCTTTTCGCGCGCACCGAGGGGACGCTCCCCGCGCCGGAATCTTCCCATGCCATCTGGGGCGCGATGCAGGAGGCGCTTGAATGCAAGAAAACGGGCGAGGAAAAGACAATCCTCTTTGGCCTCACAGGAACTGGATACTTCGACATGACGGCCTATCAGGCGTTCAACGACGGCACTATGGGCGATTACATCCCGACCGACGATGATCTCGCCGCATCGTTCGCGAAACTTCCGAAGGTCTGATATGTTCCCTCTCCTTAAATTCACCGAGGCGCAAGTTCTGGAGTACTACTCCAAGGTGACGCCGGAAATGGTCGCCTCGTCGCTTGCGAAGGCGAAGCATGATTGGTTCGATCTGCTCAACCTTACGAGCGAGGCGGCGAACGCCTTCAAGCCGCAGATGCGCGAGGCGGCGCGCAAGGCCCGCATGCGCTACTACGGCAAGACGGTGAGCGTGTATGCGCCGTTATACATAGGCAATACATGCATCAACTCTTGCCGGTATTGCGATTTTCGCGTGCAGCATTCGGGCACGGTGCGGCGCAATCTCACGATGGACGAGATTCGCATGGAAGCGGAGGCGATCAGGGCGAGCGGCATCGATTCGCTCTTGATTGTCGCCGGGGAAGACCCAAAGGTGAATACCGTGGAGCATCTGGCGGAAGTCGGGCGCATGCTCAAAAAGATGTTTTCGAATCTCTCTTTGGAGGTTGCGCCGCAGACCGAGGAGGGATACCGCGAACTCTTCAAGGCTGGCTACGAGGCGCTTACTTGTTTTCAAGAGACTTACGATCAGGAGCGCTACAAGTATTTCCATCCTGCCGGTCCCAAGTCAAACTACGAGTTCCGGCTCTGGACGCAACTCCGCGCCGGACGCGCGGGATTCCGTCAGCTCGGTTGTGCGTTCCTTCTGGGGCTAAATCCTTGGAGGCCGGAATGTGCATCGCTCGCGGCGCACGCATTCTACCTCATGAGGGAATGCTATCAGGCCAAAGTCCAGTTCGCGTTTCCGCGCTTCTGCCCCGTAGAGGGCGGTTTCCAGCCGGAACATCCGGTGAGCGAGGATGATGTCGATCTCATGATGCTCGCGTTCCGCATCGTATTTCCAGAGTGTTGCATGACGGTTTCGACGCGCGAAGCGCCAAAGTTCCGAGACTATATCGTGCAGTATGCGGCCGACAACATGTCCGCAGGCAGCAAAGTGACGCCTGGCGGTTATGCGGTGCTGGAGAGCGAACACAAAGAAGATGTCGCCCAGTTTACTTTGACCGACTCCCGCAAGCCTGCGGAAGTCTATGCCGCCATCAAGGCGAACGGACAAGAGGTCGTTTTCAAGAATTGGGACAACCGGATCTAAGGGGACTCGATTTTCCCGGTTCATCAAGTTTGCGATTGTTACATGTTGATTCTTGCCAGCGGCAGCCCGAGACGGGCGAAGATATTGCGTGAGCATGGCGTCGCGTTCACGGTCGTGAAAACCGACGCCGAGGAGACCGGCAGTGACGACGATCCGGTTGCGACCGTGACCGGGAACGCTTTGCGCAAACTTGCGGTTGCACCCGGCGAAGAGGCGCTTGCGGCCGATACGATCGTCTGGCTAAAGGGCAGAATCTACGGCAAGCCGCGCGATCTTGATGAAGCGAAAGCTTTTCTGCGCGAGCTTTCCGGGAAAACGCACAGCGTCTGGACGGGCGTGGCATATCGCAAGAACGGCAAAACGCAAACCGCCGCCGCCGAATCGCGAGTCGCCTTCAAGGTGCTTTCGGAGCGCGACATCGATGAATATGTGCGTCTCGTCAATCCTTTAGACCGCGCTGGCGCATACGACATCGACGATTTTGGCCCGCTTGTTGTCGAGCGGTATGAAGGCGAATATGAAAACATCATGGGTCTTCCTCTCGCTCCGCTCCGCGATTTCGGAATCGTCCATCGCGAAATATAGCGCAATGGATGTCGCTCCGCATTTTCCCCTATTGACTTTTGGCGGAGATTTATGGTATAATAAACAATAATTCTGCTCCGGGTGGGGCGGGAGGAAGCGAATGACTCAGGGGTAATCCATCCCCGGGCAAAGCGGATTGATCTGATAATCTAAAATAGATTGAAAGGAAAAACAAAATGGAAATGCCTACCTCTACCCTGACGGGTATCACCCTCAAAGACATGTTTGACGCCGGTCTGCACTTCGGTCACCAGACGAAGCGCTGGAATCCGAAGATGAAAGGCTATATCTTCGACAAGCGCAACGGCATCCATGTAATCGACCTTACGCAGTCGGTAGCGCTTCTCGACGAGGCGGCCTCGTTCCTGCGCGACACGGTGCTCGCCGGCAAGAAGGTGCTGTTTGTAGCGACGAAGAAGCAGATTGCTGAGATCGCGAAGAATGCGGCGGAGAGCGTCGAGCAGTTTTATGTGACCGAGCGTTGGCTCGGCGGAACGCTTACGAACGCCAAGACGATTCGTTCTTCCGTCAAGCGCATGCGTCAGCTGCAGGCTACGGCCAAGGCGAACGGCGGCGAACTTTCCGAACACAAGCAGGAGGCGTCGATGCTACGCCGCGAGCTCAACAAGCTCGAGAAGAACCTCACTGGCGTCGCGGATATGAGCGAACTTCCCGGCGCGGTCGTGGTCGTGGACGTGGTGCGCGAGCAGAACGCGGTGAACGAGGCGGTGCGCCTTGGCATTCCGGTGGTGGCGATCGTGGACACGAACGCCGATCCGGAGCCGATCGATTACGTGATTCCCGGCAACGACGACAGTGTGCGCGGCGTGGAACTCGTTCTTGGCGGGCTCGTGAAGGTTATCAAGGGCGCGAACGACGAATACAGCGTGAAAGCGGCGGAAGACAACCGCAAGCGCGAAGAAGCTCGCAAGGTTCGCGACGAGGCGGAGAAGGCGGCGCGCGCCGAGCGCAAGGCGAAGGCCACCGCCGGCAAGCGTGCGGCTGGTGCGGCGGCCAAGAAGGGCGTGGTGAGCGCGGATGTGAAGGCGGCGGCGCGCAAGGCCAAGGAGGCGGCGGAAGCCAAGGCCAAGGCTGAGGTCGCGGCAAAGCGCCAGCAGGCGGTCGTTGAAGCCCAGGCGGAAGTCAAGGCGGCCGAGGCGGCTCCCGAGGCTCCGGCGGCGGTCGAGGCGGCTCCCGAGGCTCCGGCGGCGGAATAATCACAAATCAAATCTTTTTCAAGGAATAAGACAATGGCTATTACGATTCAGCAGATCAAGGAATTGCGCGAAGCGACGGCGGCAGGCATGGGTGCTTGCAAGGAAGCGCTTACCGCCACGAACGGCAATATGGAAGAGGCGGTGAAGTACCTGCGCGAGAAGGGCCTCGCGGTTGCCGCCAAGCGCGTCGACAAAGAGTCTAAGCAGGGCATCATCGCCCTTGCCGAGGCGGCGGACAAGAAGGCGATGGCGCTTGCGGAAGTCAACTGCGAGACTGACTTCGTGGCGAAGACCGAAGCGTTCGTCAAGTTTGTCGATGACGCGGCGAAGGTGGCTCTCGAGGGCAAGGATATCGAAACGACGCTTGGCGACGACTACAAGATGTTGCTCACCAAGACCGGAGAGAATGTGAAGATCCGCCGCAGCGAGCGCTATGTGCTCAACGGCACGGGAATCCTTTCCGGATATATCCACATGGGCGGCAAGATTGGCGTTTTGGTTGAACTTGAAACTCCGTGCGACAAGTGCGCGGCGTCCGCAGAGCTCGCAGAGGCGGCGCACATGATTTGCTTGCAGATCGCGGCGAACGCCCCGAAGTACATCAAGCCCGAGGATGTTCCCCAGGCCGAGATCGATGCCGAGCTCGAGATCAAGCTCAATGCGCTTAAGGAACAGAAGGGCAAGCTCCCTCCGGAGCAGGCTTTGGTTGGCATCAAGAAGGGCATGGCCGCCAAGTACTGCACGCAGATCTGCCTCGTCAAGCAGGATTATGTCGCCGATGGCGACATCACGGTCGAAAAATATCTCGATGGCGTGAGCAAGGCTTGCGGCGGCGCTCCGATTACGGTCAAGCGCTTCGTGCGCATGCAGCTCGGAGAGTAAGTTCGGGCTCGGTGCTCGAGCCTTGCAGGTATCGTATGAGAGTTGTTGTAAAAGTCGGCACTCACGCGATCGCAAAGAAGACGGGGCATCCGGATTATCCGGCGCTCCGTCGTCTTGTCTTGCAGCTTGCCGCGCTCAGGAAAGCCGGGCACGAACTCGTGTTCGTTTCGTCTGGCGCGGTAGCGGCTGGGGTTGAGGCTCTGGGGCTCAAGGCGCGTCCCGAGGATGTCAATGACGTGCAGATGTGCGCGGCGGTCGGGCAGGCGCGGTTCATTTGCGAATATGAGAAGCTTTTCTCGGAATGCGGTCTCAAGGTAGGGCAGATTCTCCTTACCCATGCCGACTTCGAGGATCGACGCCGCAGTCGGAACGTAAAGAACATGCTCTCTCGGCTCGTGGACAACGGCATCATTCCTGTCGTGAATGAAAACGATGTCGTTGCCGACGAAGAACTCAAAGGGCGGAGTTTCGGCGACAATGATTGGATGAGCTTTTTGATCGCCAAACTCGTGCGTGCGGAAGTGTTGGTTCTCTTGACGACGGTGGACGGGTTGCTCGACGACGACGGCAAGCGCATTGCGCAAGTCGACAATTTCCGCAATATAGGGCGGCTAATCCATCCCGGCGAGAAAGGTAGACTTTCCAAGGGCGGAATGGATTCGAAGCTCAAGGCTGTAAAAGCGGCGGTAAAAAGCGGAATCGATGTTTATGTCGCAAACGGGCGCAAATCGGTTTTGGAGGGGATTTTTAGCGGCAAATCGATAGGGACGTTTTTCCCGGGGAGCACATTGTGATGGAATTCGAGAATACGATAGGCCTGGAAACCCATGTGCAGTTGAAGACGCGGACGAAAATGTTCTGCGCCTGTCGTCTTAAGACCGGGTGCGAGCCTAACGTCAATGTTTGCCCGGTGTGCCTTGGCTACCCTGGCGCGTTGCCGGTTGCGAACAAAGAGGCGGTGAAGTTTACGGTAATGAGCGGACTCATGCTCGGATGCCGAATAAACCGCCATGCGACGTTCGACCGCAAGAACTATTTCTACCCCGACATGGCCAAGGACTATCAGATTTCCGAGAACGAAAGTCCCTTGTGCATCGGTGGCGGCGTCACGATCCAGACGCCAAACGGCCCCAAGACGATAAGGATCAATCATATCCATCTTGAAGAAGACGCGGCGAAGATCAACCATTACGCGCAATCTTCGGGTGTCGATTTCAATCGCGGCGGCACGCCGTTGATGGAGATTGTTTCGGAACCGGACATGGCGAGCGCGGACGAGGCAATCGCGTATCTCACGAAACTCAAGGAGATGCTGGTATACGCGGGAGTTAGCGATTGCAATCTTGAAGAAGGCAATATGCGCTCCGACGTGAATATTTCGATCCGCCCCGTAGGCGAGACGAAACTCGGCACGAAGGTTGAGATCAAGAACATGAATTCCTTCTCCGGGATCCATGCGGCGCTCGAATACGAAGCGCGGCGGCAGCGCGAATGCATGGCGCACTCGATCCCGATCGTGCAGGAAACGCGCCGCTGGGATGGCGAGGCGATGGAGACGGCATCGATGCGTTCGAAGGAGAATGCGCACGACTACCGCTATTTCCCGGAGCCGGATCTCGTGCCGGTGGAGCTTGACGACGAGACGGTGGAGGCGTGGAGGGCGCTGCTTCCCGAGGAGCCTGAAAAGCGGCGCGCACGAATGATCGAAGAGTATGGCATTGCGGAATATGATGCCGGCGTTCTCTCGCAGCACAAGGAAAACGCCGACTACTTCGAGGCGGCGGCGAAAGGTCTGGACAAAAAGACGGCCAAGCAACTTTGCAATCTTTTCATGTCCGATGTGATGGCGCTCGTGAACGCTACGGAAACTGCGGTATCGGCGTGCGCGATGACACCCAAGGCGCTTTGCTCGCTCGTGAAGCTCGCGGCCGCCGGGACGATCAACGGGCCTACGGTGAAGGAACTTCTTCCGGAGCTTTTTGAAAAGGGCGGCGACCCCGAGGCGATCGTGAAGGAGCGTGGACTCGGCGCGGTGAGCGACGAAGGTGCGCTTGAGAAATTCGTGGACGAGGCGATCGCCGCGAATCCCGGCCCGGTGCAGGACTTCAAGAACGGGAAAAAGGCGGCGGCGGGATTTTTCGTCGGCCAAGTAATGAAACTCTCCAAGGGCAAGGCGGATCCCAAACGCGTCGGTGCGCTCGTGGCGAAGAAACTCGCGGCGCCGTGTCTCGCATTCGCGATGATGATCTTCGCGGGATGCGCGAGTTTCATCCATTTGCAGACTGCGATGTTCACGAACGACGACGGCGAGTTTTTGACCGTGGACTACGGAACCGGCAAGGAAGAGCATGTCACGACCTTCATTTCTCCGGGGAACGGGCAGGAGATGGAAATGCGCTCGAAACTGCGGGTGCGCGTGCATCTGCCCAATGGAGATGAATTTGTCGCATACCAGTGCATGAACATGCTCGAGTCCGGCACGATGTACCGTACCGACAGCAAAAAGTGGATGTTTCTCGCCAATGGCTTCACATGCCGGGTTTTTCGCGAGCTTGACGACAAATCCGGCTATTCGCTCTACTACGAGGGTGTGCTGGCGCGGACTCTGGAAAGGCCGAAGAAAAGGTAAGGATGAATCCGCTCGATAATATCCGCGTTGTTTTGGTCGGGACGCTCTACACTGGCAATGTGGGGTCGGCGTGCCGTGCGATGGCGAATATGGGACTGCACAATCTTGTGTTGGCGGCGCCAAACCTGCAAAACGATTGGGAGGAAGGCGAGCGGCTCGCGGTGCATGCAACGGATATCCTGAAGAACCGGCGCGAGACCGCGACTTTCGAGGAGGCGGTCGCGGATTGCGTTGCGGTAGTGGGTACGACGGCGAGAAGCGGACTCTACCGCCAACATGTGCGTACGCCGCGGGAGTCGGCGGACGAAATTCTCGCTTTGGCGGCAGAGGGGCCGGTTGCGATAGTGTTCGGACGCGAGGACAAGGGGCTTACGAACGAAGAAATCGCGCAGTGCACCCATTTGGTGCGCATCCCCGTTGACGAGGGATACACGAGCATCAATCTTTCGCAGGCGGTTTTGATTACGGCGTACGAGCTTTTCACGGCGAAAGGCGACTATCAAATGCCGCATGAAAAGGCGCCGCCCGCACCGCAGGCGCAGAAGATGCAACTCATGAAAAACTGGGCCGAGATGCTCGAGACGATCGGTTTCATGGAGAGTGTGCAGCGCGAACATTTCATGCAGGGTTTCCACCGCGTGTTTTCTCGCGGAGTATTCACCAAGGACGACGCCGCGCTCATGCTGGGCGTGGCGCGTCAGGCAATATGGGCAAAGAATCATGGATAGGATATCATATCTCATACGGCGTTTATTGCTGACGATCCCGACATTTATCGGCATAACCATTGTGTGCTTCACGCTGACGCGCTTTTTGCCGGGCGGTCCGGTGGAAATGCGCATGATGCGTCTTAAGGGCATGAGTCAGGCGGGAGAAGCCGGTTCGTCGTCGTCCGCCGCGCACATCAGTGACGAATACAAGAAAGACCTTGAAAAGCAATTCGGCTTCGACAAGCCGTTGCCGGTCCAGTATTGGAACTGGCTCGTCGTCAATCGCATGGGAATGAAACTGCCGTCCTACGATTACCCCAGCAAGACGGCGTGGCAGCTCATCAAAAGCCGAATCCCGGTCTCGCTGTGGTTCGGCCTTGCATCGTTTCTCCTTACCTACATGATCTGCGTGCCGCTGGGAATCGCCAAAGCGCTGAAGCACCGTCAGACGTTCGATGCCGCAAGCTCGCTCGTCGTTTTCATCGCCTATGCGATTCCTGCTTTTGCGCTTGCGATGGTGCTCAAGATGTTTTTCTGCGGCACGGTAGAGGGGATGTGGGACATTTTCCCCTTGGGCGGCATTTCATCGGACTTTGATGTCGAGCCTGGGTTCTGGACTTGGTTTGCGGACCGCGCCTGGCATATGGCGCTGCCGATTGTTTGCTATGTCGCCGGCGGTTTCGCGATGCTGACCTTGCTCATGAAGAATTCGCTTTTGGACCAGATTTCCGCCGACTACATCCGCACGGTGATCGCCAAGGGCGCGACCCGCCGCCGCGCGATTTGGCTGCACGCATTCCGCAACGCTTTGATTCCTATCGCCACGGGTCTAGGCCCGATGATCGGTCTTTTGTTTGCAGGCTCGATCATCATTGAAACGATCTTTGAAATCCCCGGCATGGGACGGCTTTCGTGGGATGCCTTGATCGGGCGCGACTACGCCGTGTTTCTGGCGCTCCTCGCGCTCACCGCAAGCTTCCAGCTGGTGGGCAATTTGATTTCAGATATTCTCTACATGATCATCGACCCCAGGATAGACTTCTCGAAAAAATGATATTCTCGCCACTTACAGTCAAGCGTTTCCGCAGCTTCAAGCGCATCCGCCGCGCTTGGTATTCGCTGATCGGATTCGGGATCATCTTCGTTTTCTGCATGCTTGCGGATGTCGTCTGCCCGTGCGATCCGCGCGCGGTCGTGGATCCGGCCACGCTCGAGAAATACCGCAAGCCTACGGTGGAGTATACTTACGAAATCAGGAATGCCCGCTGGAACGAGGCGGCGGATGGCACCCGCTACGGCTTCGAGGGGCCGGCGGATTTCGACTTCTCCGATCTTTCCGCATACAATGTGAAGCGTACCGAAAAAGACGGCTATGTGCGCGTCTTCTGCGAGAGCAAGGAGCCGCCGACCGTGCACGAGCGCATTTTGCCGCCGCCGGAAATCTCGTTTCCCTTCCGCCCGGTCAAGGAGCATCCGTTTGGAATCGATGCGGGCGGCCGGGATGTCTATGCGCGTGTCGTCCATGGCATGCGCATCGCGCTTGTGTTCGGGTTGGTGCTCGCGTTCTGGGCGATGTTCCTGGGCCTCGTCGTGGGCGCGATCGAAGGGTATTTCGGCGGCAAAACCGATATTATCATGCAGCGCTTCACCGAAATCTGGTGCGCCGTTCCGTTTCTTTATGTAATGATTTTCATTGGCTCGACGATGGGCCGGAGTTTTTCCATTCTGCTCGTCTGCTACGCGATTTTCAATTGGATCGGGGTTAGCTACTATATGCGCGCGGAATTCCTTCGCCTGAGATCGCGCACATTTGTCGAGGCGGCGAAAGTTCAAGGCTTCAGCCCTGCGCGGATTATCTTCGGCCACATTCTCCCGAATGCGCTTACGCCGCTCATTACGCTCTTTCCGTTTTTGCTCATGGGTGCAATCGGTTCCTTGGCGGCGCTGGACTTCCTTGGCTTCGGGTTGCCGCCGATGACGCCGAGCTGCGGCGAGCTCATGAACCAGGCGCAGCAGTTTCGCTGGGCGTGGTGGCTCATCCTCTTTCCGGCGTTGGCTCTCTTTATCGTGATGCTGCTCACGGTTCTCGTCGGCGAAGGCTTGCGTGATGCGTTCGATCCTCGCCAGAAATCCAAGCTCGAGTAATGAAAATACTTTTCACGTGTCACGGGAACATTTGCCGTTCGCCGATGGCCGAGTTTGTGATGAAAGATATCCTCGCCAAAGCCGGGCGGACGGATGTTGCCGTCGAAAGCGCCGCCTTGCACACTGACGAAATCGGCAGCGACATCCATCGCGGAACTCGCACGAAATTGATTGAGAAGGGCATTCCGTTTTCTCCGCGCCGCGCATGGCTTCTTACCGCCGCGAAGGCGAGAGAGTACGATCTGATAATCGGCATGGACGCTTACAACATGGCTGATCTGCGCCGCCTTGTATATCCTGAAGATCGCTCGAAGCTCAGGTTGATGATGGAAATTGCCGGCGAAAGCCGCGATGTCGCAGATCCGTGGTATACTGGAGACTTTGACGCCACCTATCGCGATGTCGCCGCCGGCTGCCAGGCATTGCTCGGCAAGATTTCCTGACCTTGCCTTCTTGCGCTTTCCTGTACCGTCTATTTTGCCGCTGTCTTTAGTTGTGAGGAGAATAAGAGTGGCGACTCAGGCTTTGGGAGTCGCAGGGCGGTTTTGCGCTAGTGCTCGCTGAATCCGCGTGCGCGGATTCGCGTCTGAAAATTCGGGCCGACATCGATTTTGCGATATTTCTTTTTCGCCCTTTACCACGGGGCGCGCGAGCAAGTTCGCTTAGCGATAAACCGATGCGTCAAAATCGGGTCGTTGCCGAATTTTCCGCCGCCGCTGTGCAGGTTGCAAAAACCGCCCTGCGCTTCCCTACGCCTTTGGCGACGCCACTTGTATGGCGGCGTAGCGGATTGAAGAGAAGAGAAGGAAATGTAATAAGCGCTCAAGGTTGAATTCTTGCCTTTCATTGCGATTTTTGGTATAATACGATCGAAAAAGATGATAGTCACGGAGAAAGTATAAGGCGAGTGAAATATTGGAAATAGGCTTTGGGCATCGGCAGGCTATATTTCTTGTTGTGTTGAGTAAGTTGATGTATAATAAGGAGAACGGATATGCGGAAAAAGGTTAAGTGTGTAAGGATAAAAGAACGTTTCGGGTGTTTTGTTAAAAAACTGTCCTTGTTTTGGTTTGGCGTATTTGCGCTTGAAATATTTCTGCTTTTTCAAAACGGAACGATTAAATGCTTGGTTGCTGATGGTTTATTAATGCAGATAAATTTACTCGCAATCGCAATTATACCATGTCTCTGGGTGATTTATTTGATTTTTGATTTCCTTATAGCCGCATTTGATTTGAGCAGGATATACCAGATTTTGTTAAGCAAATATTTCACTAAAGGATCTGCGGCTTCTTGTGCCGAGTTTGGTGTTGTGCTTGAGAATTGTTCAACTATAGTATTATTCCCTGATGTGTCGCCAAGCGAAGGAAAAGGCAAAAAAGTATGGGGCTGGGGTGCGGAAGCATATATAAATTCTGATTTCAGCAAATGCTTAGATGATAAAGAAACTGTTTTGTGTCTAGGGGCCAAACCTAAAGCATTTTCAGAACATGTTTCGATGAATCTTAAGTTGGTTGCAGTTAATAAGGAAAACCTCAGAATATTGAGAAAGGAAGACCGGACTGAAGTTGTTAGACAATTTTTTACAGACGGCAAGTTAGGATTTGATGCTCCAATTCATGGCGAATGTCTTATTTTGACCGCGGATGGTAAGTTTGTTGCTCCGGCAAAGTATGCAGATAAACTTACTTGGCGTATCAATTTGCAATCGCCAACCGAAGCTACGCAAAATGAAGACTTCTGCGCATTCTATTTCGAAAATGTGCAAAAAGAGGTATCTTGCATTTTGGAGGGTACTGGGAGTGAGCAGCCATTCTGCAAAACAGGCATTCTATCACTATATCTAAAACACGATACAGGTGAAGTTGGTATTTGCACGGTTATCGAATTGGGCAAGAAATCTGATGAATTTAAAAACGAAAAGATAAGATTTATAGATGCGACAAATGAAAGGATGATAGCAGAGATTGTTTCTGATTCGAAAAAACATGATGAGGGCAGATATTGTGCGTTAATATATGCGTATGCGCAAAAAGACGCGCTTAAGTATTCGGAAGAATTTTGTCGTATTAACAAAAATAAGATTTTATCCGCTTTATTGCATGCAAACAAGGTGTACGCTGAAGATGTTTCTGCTGAGAAAGATTCGTCGAGTAATTGCTCTTTCGAAACTTACTTTCATAGTAAATTGCCAGATGCTGCAGATAAGCGACAAAGTCCATTTTTTATTCGCAGTTCCAAGTGGTCTTCGGCGACAAATTTCTTTAGGTGCAAAAGGATACCAGGATCGTGGATTTGGGGAGTTGTTGTTTTTGTCTTGGTTTTCATTCTAGAAAATATTTTGCTACCGATTATTACCAGCGGGGATTTCGCGCAATTGAGTGTACGAGAGTTCTTCATTGCATTGTGCGGCAATTTCCCCGATAAATCGTTGTTAGTGCTTGTGTGTGCTGCGTTTGTGTTGGCGACTCTTGTAATTGGTATAATACATAACCGTTTTGTTGAAAAAAGGCAAAGGAAGATATTGGATAAAGGCGAGCGTGCAGTCAAACATGGAAATTTCGAAGTCCGCGGAATCTTTCTCGCTGGGGATTTCAATGGGTATGATCCCCTGTCGGTAAAGTTGAGACTTACTCCTTATGAGCATCATTTCCCGCAAGACTTGAAAGAAGAGAGCCTTGGATTCTACAAGGCAGACCCAGATGATGGCATGAAATTCGTAATCTCTGAATTTCAAAATAGAAGAAATGTGCTAGAATGTAGGCTTGACAAATGTAAGTATACGGATGTGCGTGCTGTGCAGCAACTTGTGCTCCATGCAAAAGATGGCCCTGCTAAAAAGCAACTTGACACGTATAGGGAAGCGCTTTCCAAACTTAATCCGTGTAGCAAAGATATGTTAACTGATAAATATCGCAGAAATTTACCACCAAATGCGTTGTGTGCGCATGTTGTTGTTATGACGCAGGATGGTTATGTCGTAGTAATGAAAAGAGATTCGCAGACTTTCTACAGTCCATGCTCGATAGCTGTTTCTGCAGAAGAACAGATGAGTCAGAATGACATTTATGAAGACAAAGTTCGCTTGAACAATTGGGTAGAGCGTTTATGTGAAGAGGAGATGGGGCTCACAATAGATAATTGCAATCGTGAGTCGCTAGGGGATATTCGGGTGATGTCAATATTCGAAGAAAAGGACATTCTCAATGTCGCGATTTGCATTGTGCTTAAACTAAATATCACAAGGCGGCAGTTGCAGGCCATAATGAAATATTTTCCTCGGAAAGATTATGAAGGAATTTTTGCTTTTGCGAAAATGGAGGATGTCTGGAATCATTATGTCAAAACAATGAACGAGGATAAAAACAAGACTAGCAACAATGAACCGGATAAATATCATCCAACTTCAATTTATAGGCTCTATTGGTGTGCGGTGCGTGAGCAAAGGTTTGATATAGCCGCCAAGATTCTTGCGTTTTTGGAAAGCAGATGTCCAAATGGTGAGGAATGCACGTAATACACGGGATTGTTTTGCATGGCGGCTCGTTGGGCGGAACCGTTTCTTCCCGAATCGCATCTAGGAGCTTATAGTTTCCGTGCCGCAGTACGTACGCTGATAAGGCGACGGCAAGGCTCAAGGCGTTAGGAATACGCAATTAATGTTAAAATGGGTAAACGTCAATTCCCAGTGTATTGCCGTTCATTGCGATTTTTGATATAATACGGTCAAAAAGAGATGTGCGCAAATGCGCATTTCCCAGACGAAGAAATGCAATGAGGAGGGGATATGGAGAATAAGCTAGAGAGAATAAAGAGTGTTGCGGTGTATTGCGGGTCGAAGACTGCGGGGGAGGTTTTCGAAAAAGCGGCGGCAGAGCTAGGGGAGTTCATCGCGAAGCATGGGATGACGCTGGTTTTCGGCGGATCGAACGTGGGGACGATGAAGACGCTCGCGGATGCGGCGCTCAAGGCGGGAGGGAAGGTAATCGGCGTATTTACGACCAATTTGCCGTCGGCGCTTTTGCACGACGGGGTGACGGAAGCGATCATGGCGCATTCGCTCGCCGAGCGCAAGCGAGAGATGATCGCGCGCGCGGATGCGATGATTGCTTTGCCGGGAGGATTGGGAACGCTCGATGAACTGTTTGACGCGCTGGCGCTACGGCGAATCAAGCACGGCGGGCACAAGAAACCGGTCGGGGTGTTGAATGTATCCGGATATTACGACGGGCTCCTTGATTTCATCCGCCATACGAACGAAAAAGGTTTTTCCTCCAAGGCTGCCGTGCAGAATTTGATTTCCGGGCGGACGGTAGAGGAATTGTTCAAGCGCCTTGCCGGATCGCTGCCGCCGGAAAGAGAATCGGCGAAGCCAAGCCTCAAGGAGCTTTGGCGGAAAATGGCGCGAAACCGCAAGACCTACGGAAAACCGGGCGGGATGATGTTCGCCAATGCGTTCTACAGTGCGGCGCTGAACTTTCCTCCGGAAGCGTGGCGGGAGTGCGGGGATGAGATAGCGATTGAGATGCTGGCTTGGGTTGACGACATGGATGCCAAGATTTGGCGCAATCTCGACTGCTCGGAGATGGTTGCGTGGGACTGGGTTGAATTATTGCAGTTCAACCCGCTGGTATTGGCGCATCCGAAGTGTCCGGTCGACGAAATACATCCGCTTGATCTGATGCAGGCGATTTGCACGGAACCGGAGTGCGTCAGGTTTGTGGACGGCAACGCAATCGCCCGCGAGCTTAAGGACGACGAGCATGTCAAAGAGTTTTTCTGGTCGCAAAAGGCAATTGAGTACGCGCGCAAATATGGTGCGGAAGAGCTGGCCGAGCTCATTGAGCGGAAGAAGAGCGAACCGCGCGAGCCGTAAATTTCTGAAAGTTTTACTGGACAAACTCAAGAATATTAGGTAGAATATCAACCATGAAAACAAAGACTTTGCCGTTCGACGGCACCCCTGACCAGGAGGCGGAGCTCAAAAAAGTTATCGCCGAACTCAAAGACCAGCCCGGCGCGCTGATGCCTATAATGCAGAAGGCGCAGGCAATCTACGGCTATCTGCCCATTGAAGTGCAACGGATGATTGCCGAGGGCACCGGCATTCCGATCGAGAAAATATATGGTGTTTCCACCTTTTACGCGCAGTTCAATCTGCAGCCCAAGGGCAAGTATCGCATTTCGGTGTGCCTCGGAACGGCGTGCTACGTCAAGGGCGGCGACAAGATTTGGGATGCGCTCAGAAAGAAGCTGGGCATCGGCGAGGGCGAATGCACCAGCGACCGCAAGTTTTCGCTCGACTCGTGCCGCTGCATCGGCGCGTGCGGCATGGCGCCGGTCATGATGATCAACGACGACGTCTACGGACGCCTTACCGTGGATCAGCTCGACAGCATTCTGGACAAATACAACTAATCGCGGGAGGAGGAACAAGATGAAGACTTTGGAAGAACTGACCGCGGTGAAGGAAGCGGCGCTCAAGCAGATGGCGTCGAAGATGCGCATCTTGGTGTGCTGCGGCGGTTGTACGTCGTCGGGATCGCTCAAGGTTGTGGCGGAATTCGAGAAGGAGATCGCCGCCGCCGGCTATACTGATCGCGTGGAGGTCGTGAAGACCGGCTGCATGGGGCTCTGCTCGCAGGGACCTATCGTGGTCGTGCAGCCCGGCAATACGTTTTATTCACGCATCACCGCCGAAAATGTGCATAAAATCGTCATTGGCCATATTGTCGGAGGCAATCCGGTCAAGGAGCTTCTCTATCCCGAGACGATTGCCGATCCCGAGAAGGTGCTGGCGATGGCGGAGACCAACTTCTACAAGAAGCAGATGTGTCTGGCGCTCAGGAATTGCGGCCACATCTCGCCTCTGCACATCGAGGAATACATCGCCACTGGCGGTTATGAGGCTCTTTGGCGCTGCCTCAACGAGAAGAAGCCCGAGGATGTGGTGCAGACGCTGATCGATTCCGGTCTTCGCGGCCGCGGCGGCGCCGGCTTCCCGACCGGCAAGAAGTGGCTGCTCGCCGCGCAGCAGAAAGAAACGCCCAAGTATGTCATCTGCAACGCCGACGAAGGCGACCCTGGCGCGTTCATGGACCGCTCGGTCTTGGAGGGCGATCCCCATGTAATTCTGGAGGCGATGACGATCGCGGGATATGCGACCGGTTCGCATTCGGGCTACATCTACGTGCGCGCCGAATACCCGATCGCCGTGCAGCGTCTCGAGATCGCGATTGAGCAGGCGCACAAGATGGGCGTGCTGGGCAAGAATATCTTCGAGACCGGCTTCGATTTCGATATCGAGCTGCGCCTTGGCGCCGGCGCGTTCGTGTGCGGCGAAGGCTCGGCGCTGATGACGTCGATCGAAGGCAATCGCGGCGAGCCGCGCCAGAAGCCGCCGCGCTCGGCGGAGAAGGGGCTTTTCCAGAAGCCTTCGCTGCTCAACAACGTCGAGACTTACGCGAACATCCCGCAGATCATCCTCAAGGGCGCGGATTGGTTCAAGTCGATCGGCACCGAAGGCTCTACGGGCACGAAGGTGTTCGCGGTCGGCGGCAAAATCAACAACACCGGTCTCGTGGAAGTGCCTATGGGCACGACGCTCCGTGAAGTCGTCTACGACATTTGCGGCGGCATCCCCGGCGACGGCAAATTCAAGGCGGCCCAGACGGGCGGTCCTTCCGGCGGCTGCATCCCCGCAGATCATCTTGACGTCAAGATGGATTTCGACAGCCTCAAGAAGATCGGTTCGATGATGGGGTCTGGTGGACTTATCGTTATGGACCAGCATACGTGCATGGTGGACATCGCGAAGTTCTTCCTCGAGTTCACGGTGGACGAATCTTGCGGCAAGTGCACTCCGTGCCGGATCGGCACGCGGCGCATGCTCGACATCCTCAACAAGATTACGATGGGTCAGGCGACCATGGACGACCTCGACCGCCTCGAGGAGCTTTGCTCGCACATCCAGCAGAATTCGCTCTGCGGACTTGGGCAGAGTGCGCCCAACCCCGTCGTCTCCACGCTCAAATACTTCCGCGACGAATACATTGCGCATATCGTGGACAAGCGTTGTCCGGCGGGCGTGTGCAAGAAGCTGGTGAGATACACGATCGACAAGTCGAAGTGCAAGGGCTGCACGCTTTGTGCGCGCAATTGCCCGGCGGTGGCGATTTCCGGATCGATCCGCCAGCCGCACGAGATCGATCAGGTCAAGTGTCTCAAGTGCGGCGCGTGTATGGCCAACTGCAAGTTCGGCGCGATCAGCAAGGGCTAAGGGAAAGGAACTTTCGTCATGGATATGGTAAACGTAAAGGTAAACGGAATCGCGGTCTCGGTGCCCAAAGGCACGAAGATCGTCGCCGCCGCGCGCGAAGCCGGAGTCAAGGTGCCAACGCTCTGCTATTTGAAGGGCGTCAATGAAATCGCCTCCTGCCGCATTTGCATGGTGGAGGTCGTCGGTCCGCGCGGAAATTCGCTCGTTCCCGCGTGCGCGCAACCGGTGAAGGAAGGGATGGAAATCCTCACCAACACGCCGCGCGTGATCGACGCCCGCCGCCGGACGCTCCAGCTCATCCTCTCCGACCACAACAAGAAGTGCCTCTCTTGCGTGCGCAACGGCAAGTGCGAACTTCAGGATCTCTGCCATGAACTCAACATGGAGGACGAGGATCACTTCAAGGGTGCGCAGCATCTGCCGCCGATTGACACTTCAGCCGTGCACATGGATCGCGACAACTCCAAGTGCATCCTCTGCCGCCGCTGCGTGAGCATGTGCAGCAACATCCAGAAGATCGGCGTCATCGGCGCGAACAACCGCGGCTTCGACACCCAGATCGGCTGTGCGTTCGAGCGCGGGCTTGGCGAGACGAGCTGCGTAAGCTGCGGACAGTGCATCGCGGTGTGCCCCACGGGCGCGATTTACGAGAAGAGTTCGATCGACGACGTGCTCGCGGCGATTGCCGATCCCAAGAAGCATGTCGTGGTGCAGACTGCGCCTTCCGTGCGTGTGGCGCTAGGCGAGGAGTTCGGGCTGCCGATCGGCACGGATGTGGAAGGCAAGATGGCCAGCGCTCTGCGCCGCATCGGGTTCGACAAGGTGTTCGATACCGACTTCGGCGCGGATCTCACGATCATGGAGGAGGCGAACGAGTTCGTCGAGCGTGTCAAGACGGGCGGCGTTCTCCCGATGGTGACCTCGTGCTCGCCCGGCTGGGTGAAGTATTGCGAACACTATTATCCCGATCAGCTTGCGCATCTTTCTACGTGCAAGTCGCCGCAGCAGATGCAGGGCGCGGTCACGAAGACCTACTACGCCAAGAAGGCGGGGATCGACCCGAAGGATATCGTGTCGGTCTCGGTCATGCCGTGCACGGCGAAGAAGTTCGAGATCGGCCGCGACGGACAGGAAGCCGCCGGCGTGAAGGATGTGGACTATGTGCTCACGACGCGCGAACTCGCGCGTATGATCAGGAAGGTGGGGCTGGACTTCAATTCGCTCCCTGACGGCACGTTCGACGACCCGATCGGCGAGTCGACCGGCGCGGGGGTCATCTTTGGCGCCACTGGCGGCGTCATGGAGGCGGCGTTGCGCACGGCGGTCGAGACCCTGACCGGCGAGTCGCTCGCGCGTCCGGAATTCATGGAAGTGCGCGGCATGGAGGGCATCAAGGAGGCGACTTACAATGTCGCGGGAATGGAGATCAAGATCGCGGTCGCGTCGTCCACCGGCAACGCGCAGAAGATCATGGATCGCATCCGCGCCGGAGACGCGCCTTGGCACTTCGTCGAAATCATGTGCTGCCCTGGCGGATGCGTGAACGGCGGCGGACAGCCGCAGGTGCATGCGAGCGTCAGGAACTTTGTCGACGTCCCGAAACTTCGCGCGGCGGCGCTTTACCGCAACGACGCGGCGAAGGCGATCCGCAAATCGCACGAAAATCCGTCGATCAAGAAGATCTACGCCGAGTTCCTCGGCAAGCCCGGCAGCGAAACGGCGCATCACGTGTTGCACACGCATTATGTGCCGCGCCAGGTATGCTGATAGCGGCATGGCTTATCGCCCCGCGACCGCCGTCGGCAAGAAACACATAAACAAGGAGAAAAGAAAATGAAGTATATCTGCAAGGTCTGCGGTCATGTCTATGATCCCGCCGAGAACAATGGCGTGGAGTTCGATGCGCTTCCCGCCGATTGGGTTTGCCCCCTCTGCGGTGTAGGCAAAGACCAGTTCGAGGCCATGTAAGCACCCTGGGACAATATTGCCCCAAGGCGTATTGCGCCTAAATCCGGTCGCTTCCGCAAGGAGGCGGCCGTTTTTTCTTTTTGGCTGTTTTGTGTGCTCTTTTTTGTTTTATTTCTTGCCGGACTTCGCAGTCCAGCCATCTAGACTTCGTAGTCCAGCCCTCTAGACTTCGTAGTCCAGCCCTCTAGACTTCGCAGTCCAGCCCTCTAGACTTCGCAGTCCAGCCCTCTAGACTTCGCAGTCCAGTTTCTTGGACTAGGTGCGGCGGCTCAAGGCTCCATCCTGTGCGCTTGGCGTCGGCCAAGCGGTTTCGCGAAGCAAAAATGCGCGCTTGCAATCGTGGTTGATTTTTGCTATAATACAAATCACCCGGCGGGAGAAATCCGCCGATGATCCGTGCCGACGGTATTTGGCATGGATGGCAACTGCTATAAGAAGAGAATATGGCGAGCAAATCGATGCCGCCGTAAGATTTTCGAAATGCAGCGAGTGAACGCGTGTTCACGTATATGGCTTTAACTGAAAATCGCCAATTTTCACAGACAAAAGGCTAAATATGTGGAACGCGTCACGGTTGTCTACCGTGGCGCATTCTGGTATCAGTGTTTTTTGTCGGGCGTTTGGCGATGCCTCAGTTGAAACATGATATCCAAGGATGCGCCACTTTCTTTTCCCGAAAGAGGTGGCGGCAACGGATTGAGGGAGAAGAGGTTTTTCGACATGAGCGCGAATGAATGTGCAGGAGACATGGCAAGGAAGTCCACGGTTTGGCCTTATCATGCAATGCTGGCGTTGTTTTTCGTGTTCGCCGTCCTTTTAAACGTGTTTTCGATTCCGGCCGGCGACGAACTTGCAAACGCCTTTGGCGGGCAATCGACGACAATTCACGCGGAATGGCCGCGCATATCCTCGTTGATGGACATCGTGCGTCAACAGTATGCCGATTACATGAATGCCACGGGTCGCGTCTTTGTTCACGGCATAACGGCATTCTTTTCCGGTTTCAGGCTCAATTATGTGTTTGATGTCCTTAATTCGCTTTTATGGTTTTTGTTCGTCTTTCTGCTTATGCGTGAAGCAAGGATAAAACTGACGGTTCGCCGTTTTGCGTGCGGATGCATGTTCGTTTTCGTTTTCTGGTGGTATTCTGAAACCGTGCATGGCGATATTGATATTGCCACAGACTACATTTTGATGGCGGTGTTTTCGCTTGTCATCATGGATCTATGGCGAAATCCTCGCGGATGGTGGTCGCTGCCTGTTGCATTTGTTTTTGGCTGGGGTCAGGAAACATATTCGCTGCCCATGTTGTGTGCCTTGCTTTGCTCTGCTGCGATGCGCAGCATAAAAGAGAGGCGATTTGCCGTCACTGCAAAGCAGATAGGATTTATTTCAGCCATGGCAGCAGGTGTAACAATGCTTGTCATGTCGCCCGGAATTCGTGCGCGCGCCGGATCGTCGCTCGATTTCTCGCCGGTGTATTTCATCCTCGCAGTGGCAAAATGGGGCGCGGGACTTGTGCTTGCGGTCTGGCCTGCGCTGATATTCTTGATGCTTGCCGGTCTCTTGTGGAAAAACCGACGGCGGATATTTGCCTATTTGTATGAAGATCTGGAATGGTGGCTCTTCTTCGGCGCATCACTCGGATTGAGCGCGGTTGCATGCAAAAGCGGGCTTTACCGCATTTGTTCCGGTTGGATTGTGGCCGGTCTCGTACTGTTCCTCAAAGACCACAAATCGGAATTTCTCGATGCAAAAGGCGTTCGCGTATTTTCGTTTGCAGCGCTTGGGTGGATGGCGATAGCGACGGCAATTCAAGTTGAATACGGACTTCAAAACTACCGCATGCTCAAGATTTACAAGGCCGATCCCCAGGGTGTCACTTGGCGCGAGACTATTCCGTCGGCTTTTTGGGACAATATAGTCTCGGCAGGAATATACAACCATTTCCATCTCAATATTTTCAGGCTTGATTGCGATAAAGATGTCTGCCCGATAATCCTCTCTAGATATTTCTACATGGCGCTTTACGAAAATCCGGCGGAGTTTTTCGCGAAGAGCATTAAGGATGGCGAAGTCTACATTGATCCAAAGGCGGAAGGAATCGCGGTCAAGATCGGGAAAGTGAGGTTTTCCGAAGAGGAAAAAGCGCGGCTCTCAGCCCGTCTCAAGCCCAAAGGATGGCGCAGATGCTTGCCCGGACGGCTCAGGACGATGTTCCCATCGGATGCGGAATATGTAAATCTTCCGACGCCTTCCAAGGATCAGCAAATATCTTTTGTCGCAAAGGACGGCAACTGGTACACAATTTGCAAATATACAGATTGAGGTTCTGAAATGGGAAAACCTATCCTGTCAATAGTCGTTCCTTGCTATAACGAGGAGAAGTGTGTACAACTGTTCGTTGATTCTGTCGCCAAAATCAAGCTTGCAGTTGCATATGAAATTTTGTTTGTCGATGACGGTTCCAAAGACGGAACACTTGCGGCAATCAAGAAAGAATGCGCGAACAAGAGAAATGAAGGCGTCAAGATGCGCTATATATCATTTTCGCGCAATTTTGGCAAAGAAGCGGCACTTTTTGCAGGATTGAAGAACGCCAGCGGCGAAATCATTGTTACAATGGATGTGGACGGACAAGATCCGCCTTCGTTCCTGCCGCAGATGATTGCCGGGATAGAAGACGGATATGATTCTGTGGCAACGAGACGGGCGGATCGTAAAGGAGAGCCGATTATTCGAAGCTGCTTTGCGAGATTGTTCTATAAATTGATGTGTAAATTCTCAAATGTTGCACTTGTCGATGGTGCGCGTGATTATAGAATGATGCGACGCAAAGTTGTTGATGCCATACTTTCGATGCCTGAAAATAATCGCTTCACCAAAGGAATTTATCAGTGGGTCGGATTCAAGACCAAATGGATAGACTTCCCAAATTGCGAAAGAGTTGCCGGAGATACCAAATGGAGCTTTTGGAAGCTTTTTAAATATTCGATCGATGGCATATTGGCGTTCTCAACAATGCCTTTGCAATTGGCTTCTGGATTGGGTGCAGTGGTTTGTACAGGGTCTGCAGTTTCCCTGGTCTGGATTTACTTGCGGGCGTTGATTTTTGGCAACCCTGTAGCAGGATGGCCGTCGCTTGTATGCATAGTTATGTTCCTTGGAGGAGTTCAGTTGTTTATGATAGGAATTCTAGGTGCTTATATGGCTAAAATATATCTTGAAACCAAACGCCGTCCAATGTATTTTATTGCTGAAGCATCAGATAGCTGATGTTGTAGAATTGGGTATTCCTCGGCGTCAAATGCTCGATGATTGCATAGCATGGTGGACGGTGCCGCCATGTAAGTTCCATTGTAAAGTGCGCAGGGAAGTTCTTCAGTTCTTGGAACACTGTTTTCCCGTCTTTCCTCTCATTCCTCAACTACCTATTGCCTAATTTCGTGATTTTTGGTATAATACAAGGCATATGAGAAAGGTAAAGGTAGACAAGGGTGTGACTTTCGGTGACGGCAGGCTTGCGTTCGTCGCAGGTCCGTGTGTAATCGAGTCGCGCGAGATGGCGCTGGAGCTTGGCGAAAAGCTGACGAAGCTTGCGCAGAAGCTTAAAATCCCGTATGTTTTCAAGGCCAGTTTCGACAAGGCTAACCGCACAAGCGTTGATTCGTTCCGGGGTCCGGGAATCGACAAGGGTCTTGAAATCCTCGCGGAGGTTCGATCGAAATTCAATGTGCCGGTTTTGACGGATATCCACGAGCCGTGGCAATGCAAGGTTGTCGCCGAAGTCTGCGACGTCCTGCAGATTCCCGCGTTCCTTGCGCGTCAGACGGATCTTGTCGTTGCGGCGGGCGAGACGGGTGCGGTAGTCAACGTCAAGAAGGGTCAATTCATGGCGCCCGAAGACATGGCGCAAGTCGTCCGCAAGATCGAATCCACCGGCAACAGGCGGATTGTCCTGTGCGAGCGCGGCGCGAGTTTCGGCTACCGCAATCTCGTGGCGGATATGCGCAGTCTTTTGATCATGCGCGAGCTTGGGTATCCGGTGATGATGGATGCGACGCATTCGGTGCAGCGCCCCGGCGGTCTCGGCACCGGGTCTGGCGGCGACGGCAAGTATGCGCCGGCATTGGCGCGAGCGGCGGTCGCGACGGGCGTGGATGCGGTGTTCATGGAAACGCACATGAATCCCAAAGTCGCCTTGTCGGATGCCGCGAACGCGATCAAGTTTTCGGAAGTGGAAGCTTTGTGGAAAAAGCTTCAGAAGATCCATGCGATCGTGAGAGGGTGAAAGCGACTAAGCAGATCTTCCATCCGTCCAGGATTGGCGTGGGCGCGGCGGCGGTTGTCGCGTCGGTGGCGGCGTTTGGATTCGATTCGGACGCATGGTTAGCCGAGCGCGCCGTGCGCGAACAGGCGGCGATGGCGATGAAGGCGAAGTACGCCAAGTATGCCGCCGCGGTCAAGGCGCCGGCGGAGAATCTCACGGTGCCGATCGAAAACTTCCCGGACGGCTCGATCAAGAGTTCCATTTTCGCCAAGCGCGCCTGTTTCTTTCTTGATGATGGATATATCTGGGGCGAGGGGATAACGATAAGGCAGTTCCGCGAAGACGGCAATGTCGATTCGCAGGTGGATGCGCAGAATTGTCTGGTGTCGCGCGAAGAGCGCAATTGCTGGGTGGAAGGGCACGCCAAGGCGTACTACAAGGATCAGGCGGAAATCGAAGGCGATGGCGCGTATCTGGATTCGGCGGCGGAGTTTGTGCAGATTTTTGCGAATACGGTGATGAAATCCCAGGGCCGGACGCTCAAAGGCGAGCGGCTGGACTACGACCGCAAGGCGGGCGTGGCGATGCTCGACGGCAAAGTGGTCTTGAGCGGAGCGGACAACGGAAGGGCGTATCAGCTTGACGCCGGCAAGGCGGTGGCGTTTTTCCAGAACACCAACGATTTGCGGCGCGTAGTGGCATTCGACGGCGTGAAGGTGAAAAGCGACAACCGGTTTGGATTCGCGGATCGCGCCGTATATCTGCGCGGCGCGAACAAGGTGACGATGTACGGCGGCGAAAAAAGCAAGGCGCGGCTTGAAGAACGCGGCGAACGCAGCAATTCGGTGGAAGGCTCGCGCATAACATTCTGGATCGACACCGAACAGGTGGAGGTGGTCGATTCCGAAATCACCGCCGAGACGAAGGGAATCAAGAAATATGGCGGATTTGACGGCAAGTAATCTGGTGAAGGTATATGGCGACCGCACGGTCGTCAACGGCATGAACGTCGAGGTGAATTGCGGCGAGATCGTGGGGTTGCTGGGACCTAACGGCGCGGGCAAGACGACGACATTCTACATGATCGTGGGGCTGGTGAAGCCTGACGGCGGCAAAGTCGTGTTCCAAGGCAAAGATTTGACATCGATGCCCGTATACCAGAGGGCGCGCAACGGACTGGGCTATCTCGCGCAGGAACCGAGCATATTCCGCAAACTTTCGGTATGGGACAATGTGATGGCGATCCTCGAGACGCTGCCGCTGTCGCGCAAGGAACGCAATATCCGCGCCGAAGAACTGCTCGCGCCGTTCGATCTCATGAAAGTGGCGCGGCAGCCGGCGTATACTCTTTCGGGCGGCGAACGCCGCAAGCTGGAGATTGCCCGTTCGCTAGTCCGGTCGCCGAAGATCCTGATGCTCGACGAGCCGTTCGCGGGGGTGGATCCGCTTTCAGTGAACGAAATCCAGGATATCGTGCGCAGGCTCGTCAAAGAGCGCGGGCTGGGGATTGTCATTACCGACCACAATGTGCGCGAGACGCTGTCGGTCGTGAATCGCGCCTACATGGTCTACAACGGACGGCTTTTGAAGGCGGGCACCACCGAGGAGCTGGTCAACGATCCGGAAGTGCGGCAGCGGTATCTCGGCGAAGAGTTCAGGATGTAAAGAAAATTTCACAAAAACAAAAGAAAAGGAGGCGCATGATGAGCATAGAAGTAACGATGAGACACTCGGACGTGAAGATAGAGTCGCTCAAGGAATACGCGGAAAAGCGCATGGCGCGGCTAAAAGAGAAATTTCCCAAGGTGACGAAGGTAAGCATCGTGATCGATGTGGACGCGAAGAAGCACATGTACATGTGCGAAGTCGTGGCCAACCGCCTTGGCGAGACGGCGGTCGGCGCGAAGCTCTTCTCCGAGAGCGCCAAGAGCGTCATCGACACTGCGGCGGCGAATGCCGAGCGCCAGTTGTTGAGGATGCGCGTGAAGGCGCGCAAGGGCACGGTGCGCAAGCAGCGCGCGGCGTCGGTCAAGAACTGAGGCCGCCGGAGAGAGGGGAATGTTCGCACGCGCGGAATCCGGGGTGCAAGTGACGATTGCCGACTTTGTGAAAGCCGGCAGGGAGTCGTTGCAGCTTTCGGTTCTTGCGGGTGCGAGGAATCTGGACAAGCCGATAATCGAGGCGGTGCTCAACCGCTCCGGTCTCGCGCTTACCGGATTTCTCGAAGCCTTCGCCTGGCAGCGCATACAGCTTGCCGGATTGGCGGAGGTCGAATACATGAGGTCGTTGCCGCCGGATATCCAGCGGCAGCGTCTCGACGGCATGGTGCGCAAAGGCGCATATTGTTTCATTCTTACCCACGGGAACTACCCTAGCGAGCATACTATGGCGCTTGCAGAGGAGAAAGGGGTGGTGCTCATTGTTTCGCGTCTGCCCACGAAAGTTTTCGTGGCGCAGGCGACATACTTGCTCGAACGGCTTACCGCGCCGCGGATTTCGATGTACGGCACGATGATCGAAGTCGCGGGCATGGGGGTCATGATCGAGGGCGATCCGGGAATCGGGAAGTCGGAAACCGCGCTCGGACTGGTCAAGCGCGGACATGCGATCGTGTCGGACGATCTTACCTGCATCCGCAGGGACGTGGGCAACAATCTGCTTTTTGCGTCGGCATCTGGCGCGACTGCCGGATTCATGGAGATCCGCGGAATCGGGATCGTGAATGTGCGGCGGATATTCGGTGCGAGCGCGGTGCGGGACGAAAAGCGGCTCGAACTGGTGATAACCTTCAAGCGGCTGAGAGATATTCGCGATACGGTCGACCGTATCGGCCAGCGCCGCGAGAAGAAGGAGATACTCGGGGTGAAAGTCCCCAATCTGATAATTCCCGTTTCGGCGGGGCGTGACTTGGTGAACCTTGTGGAGACTGCGGTTCACGCGCAAAAGCTTGCGGAGCGGGGCTACGACCCCGTGGCGGAACTTTCAGAACACCTGCGCATCCGCGCGGAAAGGACAACAAATGGCTAAGATCACCAGAGAGTTGACGCTGCTCAACAAGTATGGCATGCACGTGCGCCCGGCAGGTCTCTTCGCGAAGACCGCGAGCAAGTACGATTGCGATGTAGAAGTCGAGAAGGACGGCAATGTCGTGGCCGGAAAATCGATCATGGCGCTCATGACGCTCGAAGCTTCCTGCGGGTCCGTCCTCAAGGTCACTGCCGACGGCGACGACGCCGATGAGTGCCTCGATGATATCGCCGCGCTTATCGGGCGCAAGTTCGACATCCCGGATGAGCAGTAAGCCGCAGATGCTTACGATTTCCGGACTTGCGACAGCGCGGGGATTAGCTTCGGGTCCCGTGTTCCTCTATCGCGGAGACGACGAAATCCCCGTTACGGAATATGTCGTGCCGGTCGGTCGCGAGGGCGATGAATTCATGCGCTACAAAAGGGCGGTGAATGACGTCGGGCGCGATCTGGAGTCGCTCATTTCGGTTCTGCGCGAACGCAGCAACAACGGCGAGGACGTGAAAGTCTTCGAGGGCCATTTGATGATACTCGAAGATCCGATCCTCAAGAAGGAAATCGGTCGGCTCATCGTGGAGACCAGAGTCAACGCCGAGGCTGCCGTTAAGAAGGGCATCGACAAATTCAGGCGGCAGTTCGCGCGGATGAACGACGAGTATTTCCGCGAACGGGTGCGCGACCTGGACGATATCGAGCGGCGGCTTTTGCGCTCGCTCACCGGGTTCACGAAGTCTCCGCGTCTGGATCTCACGTCTCCGTGCATAATCGTCGCCGACGATCTGACGCCCAGCGAGACGGTGCAATTGCCGCGCGAGATGGTGCTTGGCTTCGCCACGAATGGCGGCAGCACTACCTCTCATGTGGCGCTGCTGGCGAGGGCGATGGGCATTCCGTGCGTGACCGGACTTGGATTTGTCACGCAGAAAGTCAAGGCGGGAGTGCAGGTTTTGCTCGACGGCACGGCCGGCACGATAACGATCGATCCCGACGAGAAGGCGGTCAGAGATTTCGAATTGCTGATGCGCCGGGCGCAGGATGCGGAGGAGCAACTCAAAGACGGTCTTCCCGCCGGAACGCTGAAAGACGGCGGCGAAGTCAAGATTTTTGCGAATGTCCATCCCGGCGTGCCGTTCGGTGCGTTGAAGGACATGGGCGCAAGGGGAGTGGGACTCTACCGCAGCGAATACCTTTGGCTGAACGACGGAAAAGAGCCAGACGAAGAAACGCAGTTCGAGGCCTACAGGAAAATCGCAGAATATGTGAAGAACCTTTCGCCGGATGCGCATGTGACGATTCGCGCGCTCGACATCGGCGGCGACAAGACGGTGCGCGGGATAACGGTCAAAGAGGCCAATCCCTTCCTCGGCAACCGGTCGATACGCTATCTGCTTTCCGACAAGCGGGTTTTCAGGCGGCAATTGCGGGCGATTTTGCGCGCTTCGGCTTTCGGCAATATCAAGCTCATGTATCCGATGATCAGTTGCGTGGAGGAAATGCGCGAGGCGGCGGTCGTCATGGAGGAGACGAAGCTGGAATTGGATGCGGCGGGAATAGCATACGACCGCAATATGCCGGTCGGAGCGATGATCGAAGTTCCGGCCGCGGCTTTGAACGTCCGTGCGCTCGCCAAATATTGCGACTTCTTTTCGATCGGCACCAACGATCTGGTGCAATATACGATGGCGGCGGATCGCAGCAATGAAGAGGTGGCGCATCTCTACCAGCCCACCCATCCGGCGGTGCTGAGGCTCATGGAGCATATAATCGGTGTGGCGAACGAACTAAAGAAGCCGATTTCGGTTTGCGGCGAATCGGCGTCGGATCCGATCGTCGGCATCCTTTGGGCGTCGTTCGGCACCGACATTCTTTCGATGAGCGCAACCTACATTCCGCTTATCTCGAAGATATTGCGTCGGCTTACGCGCGCGGATCTTGACGAATACAAGAATCTGGCGCTGTCGTTTGACGGCGGAGAAACCGGACCCGAGATCATGGAAGCGTGCCGCAGATGGATGAACGGCAAGATACCGGATCTCGACGATTTGATGCTATGAAAAGAGTTTTGGTGACAGGTTCTTCGCGCGGGATCGGCAAGGCGATCGCCGCGCTTTTGCAAAAGCAGGGGTTTGAAGTCGTCACGCATTCGGTGAAGACGCCCGGGACGGATCTGATGTTCGACATCGCCGACCGCGAGGCCGCCAAAGCCGCGCTTGAGGCGGACATTGCCGCGAACGGGCCTTATTACGGAGTTGTGCTCAACGCCGGCGTAAATCGCGACAATCCATTCCCGGCGCTCGAGGACGAAGATTGGGACAAGGTGATCGACACCGACCTTACCGGATTCTACAATGTGCTCAAGCCTTGTTTGATGCCGATGATCCAGGCGCGTCAAGGCGGACGCATCGTGGCGCTCTCGTCCGTTAGCGGAGTGGTGGGGAATCGCGGTCAGGTCAATTATTCGGCGGCAAAGGCGGGATTGATCGGCGCGGTCAAGGCGTTGGCCGTGGAAATGGCCAAGCGCGGCATCACCGTGAATGCGGTCGCGCCCGGCGTGATCGAAACCGAAATGATAGGTTCCATTGCGGAGTTGCAGGATGAAGTCAGAAAAGCGATACCCATGCGCAGATTCGGCAGGCCTGACGAAGTCGCCGGACTCGTGGCGTTTCTGCTTTCCGACGGCGCAGCCTATATTACGCGCCAGGTTATCGGCGTGAACGGCGGAATGGTGTGAAGATGAAAGACCGGTTTTTCTCGAAACTCGATTGGGCGGCATTCTGGACCGCGACTTTGACGACATTCGCGGTTTATTTTCTGACGCTCGGACCGTCGGTGGGGCTGGAGGATTCCGGCGAGCTCGCGACTGCGGCGGCGCATCTTGGCGTTCCGCATCCGCCGGGGTATCCGTTCTGGACTTTGTGCAGCTGGATATTCTGCAAGCTCTTTTTCTGGGTTTCCTATATGGGGCACCCAACGCCTGCGTGGGCGGTGAGTTGCTGTTCGGCCGTGTTCGGGGCTTTTGCCGCCGGATTCACCGCGATGCTCATTTGCCGCAGCGCGATGGACATGATGACGGAAAACCGGGTTTTGGCTTTCGCTGGAGCGGTGGGCGGCGCTTTGACGTTTGCGCTTTCGCCTGTAGAGTGGTCGCAATCGACAATTGTCGAAATCTATTCGCTCAACGCCTTTTTCCTCATGCTGGTGTTTCTCCTTTCTTATCGCTGGATGAGGAAACCTTCTGACAAAATTCTTTGGGCGACTGCTTTTATTTTCGGACTTGGTCTTACCAATTATCAGGTTCTGGTGTTCGCGGTGGTGCCGCTTGCGGCGATCATATTGATGAAAAACATCGGGATGTTCAGAGATGTGTTCATCTATCTCATTCCGGTGGCGCTCACTTATCAAATATTGCAGATAGGTTCGCTTGCCCGGGCGAGCCGCGCCATGCAGTCGGATGTGATCAACAAACATGAGGCGTTGACTGCGGTTTCGTCGTGTCCCTCCACGACGCTTACTGCGCTTGGTATTGTCGCGGTCGTGGCGGGAATAGTGGCGGCGATCGTCTATGCGCAGAGGAAAGAAAGCGAAAAGTGCCGCCGCGCCGTATTGTTCGGCGGCGGTGGCGGCGCGGCGGCGATTCTGCTCGCCGGGCTTGTATTCACTTCTAAGAATGTCTGGGAAGGGGTGGCGCTTCCGGTTGCGCCGCTTGTCGAGCCGGTGTGGTACAGTCTGGTCGCGGCGGCGGTTGCGGCGTCGGTCGTGGCGGCGGTTTATGCCGCGCTTGTCGATTGGAAACGCGGAATTTTCGTTTCCGCCGGAGCGGCGGCGCTTGGAGTCGTGATTGCGCTTTGCGTCTCTTCTGCCGGCAATGGCGGGTATATGGGGACGCCTTATCCGTGGATGAAGTCGACGATCGTTTTCGTGTTCGTCATCGCGCTTTTGTTTGCGCTATGCCGTTTCGTCCCCAAAGGGCTGGCGTTCGCGATACCGGTCGCAGGTATGCATATTGCGCTTTTCGCGCTGCTCAAGGCCGGAGCGATGAATGGTCTTACCCATCCTCAGAGCTGGTGGTTCTGGTGGCCGATCGCCTGGAACTTCGTGGTGCTTGCGCTGGTCTGGGCGACTTTGCCCAATGGGCGCAGCGTTGCGGGAGCTGCGTTCTTCGCCCAGCTGGGCGTGAGCTTTTACGCATATATGCCCATCGTCTCGGATCTTCGCAATCCCCCGATGAACTGGGGCTATCCGCGCACCTGGGAGGGCTTCAAGCATGCGCTGATGCGCGGCCAGTACGAGGCAATCGGCATCAATCCGTTTAAAATCGGACAGGTCTGGCACTATTTGCAAGATGTGAAGATGCAGTTTACGCTTCTTCTGGCGCCATTCGCGCTCGTGCCGTTCGCTGCGGGGAAATGGCTCGTCAAGAAAGAAAACCGCAAGCTTTTCTGGCAGTGGATGATTGCGGCGGCGAGTTGCTTCTTGATGATGTCGGTCTTGCTTATCCTGCTTGCGCAGGTAAAGGGCGATGTGCAGGACGGTTTTATCCAGAAAGTGAAATTCATCTCTTCCCATGCGATGATTGCGCTATGGATAGGGTATGGACTGGTGCTTGCGTCCGCCTGGATCGTGTCAGGCCTCCCGCAGCGGCATGACCGCCGTCGCATATCGCGGATATTGGCGGTGGCGATTCTCGCCGTCACTTTCCTCGTGCCGGTCTGCCAGAACTATTTCAACGACCGTCTCGTATTCGAGATGGGCGGCGCGGAGCAGAATGGGCATACCTTCGGCTGGCAGTTCGGCGCTTTTCAACTTGATGGCTGGAAAGCGATGCGAGAGCAGATTGAGGAAGATGAAGAGCCGCTCCCGGATCCCGCGTATCCGCCGCCGATGGAGGAGCACGCCATATTCTTCGGCGGCACCGATCCGGGGCGTTTCGTGCCTACCTACATGATTTATTCGGCGGATTTCCGTCCAGACGTCTACTTGATTACGCAAAACGCGCTTGCCGATGATACTTATATGTCGGTAGAGCGAGATCTCTACGGCGATGAAATCTGGATTCCTTCAAAGGAGGATTCAGGAATGGCATTTAACATATATGTCGATGAAGTGCAGCGTGGAGTCCGTGCGGCGAATGGCGACTTGCGGATTGAAAACGGCAAGGTTCAGGTGACTGGTGCGCTTGGCGTGATGGAGATCAACGGCATTCTCACCAAGATGATGTGGGATCATGACCGCGAACGTCATGCGTTCTATGTCGAGGAGTCGTATGCCATCCAGTGGATGTATCCATATCTGTCGCCGCACGGACTGATAATGAAGCTAAACGCCGAAGAGACGCCGTATGACGAGAAACGCGCCGTGCAGGACGAGGATTTCTGGGATTGGTATACGCGTCGGCTTTTGTCCGACCCCATGTACCGCCGCGATTTCGCCGGGCAGAAATCCTTCTCGAAACTTCGCTCCGCCCTGGCCGGACTCTACGCCAAGCAAAACCGCCACCGCGAGGCGGCGCAAGCATTCCGCGAAGCCTGCCTCCTTTATCCGGCGTCGCCAGAGTCGACCTTCCGCTACATCCAGGAGTGTCTGATGCCGTTCAGAAAATGGGATGTCGTCCTAAATGCACTGGACTATACCGACAAAATCGATCCCAACAACAAGCGCACCAAAGGCATAAGGGATTACGTGGAGAACTACCGCGTCGTGTCGGCGCGAATCGCCGAGCTCAACCGCAAGCGCAACGCCAACCCTGCCGCGTTCTCCGTCGCGGAGCGGTTCGAGCTTGCCAATTGCTATTGGAATCTGGGGCGAGTCATGGAATCGGCGCAGATGATGCGAACACTCATTGATGTTCTTGCCGATCCGGTGGCGCTCAAGCAGGTCTCGCGGGTGATGATCGATGCGAAACTTGACGGCGATGCGGAGCGCGTATTGACGAAATACCTGAAGATTGCGCCGAACGACGATGCCCAGGCATGGTGCGAGCTCGCGAAAATCCAGTTCCGGACAGGTCGCCGCCAGGCGGCGCAATCTAGTTTCATCATGGCCTATCGCATCGACCGCGAAAACGTTTTCAAACAAGTACAACGTGACGAGGAACTCTACAGAATAGCAGAGCCTCTATTCAAAAGGAGCAAATAGCATGCCAAGAACAGACATCGACTGGAAGTCGCTGGGATTCGGATTCAGCGATGTAAATTGCCATATCCGCTACACTTGGAAGGATGGAGCGTGGGGAGATCCGGAATTTCCGAGAGATCCATATATCAATATGCATATCGGCGCTAGCTGTCTGCACTATGGACAGGAGTGCTTCGAGGGCATCAAGGCGTTTCGCCAGAAGGATGGCAAGATTGTGATATTCCGTCCCGAGGAAAACGCCCGTCGCATGTATCGCACTGCGGTGCGCACGGTCATGCCGCCAGTTCCGGAGGAGATGTTCATAAACGCGCTTGATGAAGTCGTGCGCCGCAATGAAGAGTTTGTGCCGCCTTACGGCACCGGCGGCTCGCTTTACATCCGTCCGCTTTTGATCGGCACGGGGCCGCAGATCGGCGTTGCGCCGGCGCATGAATATACGTTCATGGTCATGGTGATGCCGGTTGGCGCATATTACAAAGGCGGCATCAAACCGGTGCGCGCGGTCATTCTTGACGACTGGGATCGTGCGGCGCCCAACGGCATGGGCGACGTCAAAGTCGGCGGAAACTATGCCGCTTCGCTCTTCGCCCACGAAAAAGCCAAGCACGACGGATGGCCGGTAGAGCTTTATCTCGACGCCAAAACGCACACATATGTAGAGGAATTCTCGACCTCTAACTTTCTCGCGATCAAGCCGGACGGCACCTATGTCACCCCGGACTCGCATTCGGTTCTGCCTTCCGTGACCAACATGACGCTCAAGCAATGCGCCGCCGATCTCGGCTGGAAGGTGGAGTGCCGCCCCGTGCCTTACGAGGAGATCAAGACATTCGCCGAAGTCGCGGCGTGCGGCACGGCGGTGGTGGTCACTCCCGTCTGGGAAATCACCCGCAGACAGGAAGTAATCAAAATCAGCGCACCCGACCAGGTAGGAGTGCATTTGCAGAAGCTTTACGACACCGTCCAGGGAATACAATACGGCGACCTTCCTGATACCCATGGCTGGTGCCACGAAGTGAAGATGTAAGGTGGCGGTCTGGCGCGAGAGGGTTGCCGATCCCGGTTTGTCGTCGGCGTTGACGGCGGCAGGATACGGCGAATTGTTCGCCCGTATTCTGGCCGTGCGTGGCATCGCGGCTGATTATGCGGAGCATTTCCTCTCGCCCTCGCTGAAAAATCTTTCGCCTTCTGCAGAACTTCCCGGCGTCGTTGCGGCCGCCACCGTGATTCTTGACGCCATAGAATCTTCAGCCGGTAGAACCGCACCTTCGATTTGCATTTTCGGCGATTACGATTGCGACGGGATTTCGGCTGCGGCGATTATGATATCGACCTTGGATGCGGTCGCTCCGGGCATGGCGCAGGCATTCATCCCGCATCGGATGACCGAGGGCTATGGCATGACCGAAGCATCGGTTGGCCGCATGCTCAAGGAAGTTCCCGGAGTCAGGCTGGTGGTAACCGTGGACAACGGCATAAATTCGCTCGCTCATGTCCGTTCGCTCAAAGCGCAAGGAATCTCGGTTGTAATTACCGATCATCACTTGCCCGGGGAGGATGCAGAAGATCTTCGCGCAGAGGCTGCCGGATTCGTGAATCCCAAGGTCGAGGCCCCTAAGCAACTTGAAGGGCTTTGCGGCGCGGGAGTGGCGTTCATGCTTGCGGGTGAAATCGTTGCGCAAGCCAAGGATCGAGGGCTCTATGACGGCCCGCTGCTCGGCGGGCCGCTGCTTGTGCTTGCGGGGCTCGCGACCGTGACCGACATAATGCCGCTCACCGGGCAGAACCGCATTCTGGTTGCCGAAGCTCTGCGCCGGTTCCGTCAGCTTGCGCCAGTGGGGCTCAGGGAACTCTACGACCGCGCCTGCAAGAACTCCGCACCTATTCTTTCTTCGCGCGACTTCGGCTTTCTGCTCGGCCCCAGAATCAATGCCGCAGGACGGATGGCCAGCGGCGAAGAGGCTTTGAAATTGCTGCTTTCCGCCGACCGCGAGGAGGCGCGAATGCTTGCACTTGCTGTCGACAACTATAATATCGACCGGAAAATGACTGAAGGCTCGATGACCGAATACGCGCTTTCGCTGGTCGAGCCGGATGTCGCCGCGCAGGTCATTGATATTCCCAATGGTCATCAAGGTGTTGCCGGAATCGTCGCCTCGCGCATTCTTGAATCGTGTCCGCACGGCCCTGTGGCGATAGTCGTATCCGGGCACGGGTCTTGCCGTGCACCGGAAGGGTTCAATGTCCGCGATATTCTGCAGAATGCCGCCGCGACGCTTGAGCATTTCGGTGGTCACGCCCAAGCCGGCGGTTTTTCGGTGCGCTATGGCATGTTCGCGGAATTCAAGCGGCTTTTCACCGAAGGTGCGGCGGCGCAGGCCGCAAAGCTCAAGGCCGCAAATCGCGCTCCTGACGATATCTTCTACGATGCCGAAATCACGGAGGCGGACATCGCGCTTGATTTCGCCGAGTCCCTTGAACGGCTCGAGCCGTTCGGCGAGGGAAATGAAGAGCCGGTCTTCCGTATCGACAATGTTGTTTTCTCCAGCGTCAGAACCTTGGGCGCGGACGGCAAACATCTCTCGGTGGAACTGGCCGCCCCGTCACGACTGCGCGCTGTATGGTGGGGACACGGCGACATGGCAGAATCGATTCGTTCCAACAGCGCAAATACATTCGATCTGCTTTTCAAGTTTTCCGTTTCCGATTATGGTTCGCGCCATGTCGAACTTACGATAACCGATCTCAAGATCCACGATGAAAGGATGAACTGACAATGAGCGTTGCCATAAACCATTTTATTTCTGGTCTGGTTAATCCCTATATTATTGGACTTTGCGTGATCCTGCTCGCGTGGTTTTTGCGTTTCTCCGGACGCAAGTTTTGGCGTATATTCGCGCTAGCGCTTTTCCCGCTTGGGTTTGCCTGGCTGTGGGTATGGTCGACCGGTGTGGCTTATCGTGCGATGGAGTCTTCGCTCGAGGCTGAATATCCGCCGGTTGAAATCGAGTCGCTCCCGCAGGCCGATGCCATCGTCGTGCTTGGCGGCGGCATGGCGTTTTGCACCAATGCGTGGGCGCATGCGGAAATCATCGAGGGCGGCGACCGCGCATGGATGGGTGCAAAACTTTATAATTCCGGAAAGGCTCCTGTCGTAATTTGTTCGGGCGGCGGTGTCGAATTCAGCACCGTTCCATTTCTCGAGGATCTTGGAGTCGAGCGCGACCGGATTGTGCTTGTAGATGAAGCCGAAAACACTGAGCAGGAGAGCCGTTTCATCGGCGATCTAGTCCGCGAGCGTCGCGGAGAATGGTCGTTGGAGGCAGAAGGTCGAGAGCCCACGATCCTTCTCATTACTAGCGCATGGCACATGCGCCGCGCGATGCTGCTCTTTTCCAGGAGCGGACTAAAGGTTGTCCCGGTTCCGGTCGATCACGAATTTTGCGCAAGGATTATGGATGAGGACGCCGGAAAGTTTGGATTTTACGTCCCTGCCGCGGAATACATCTATCGCAACGGCTACCTCTTCAAGGAAGAACTCGCCTATTTTCTTTACCGGTATTTGAAAGGCTACAAGCCCGCCGCCGAATGAAGGTTTCCGTCATAATCCCAGCGTGGCAGTGCGACGACACGATAGGCGAGTGCCTAAAATCGGTGCGCGGTTCGATTGCGCGGTATGACGGTGATATCGAGTTTGAAACGCTTGTGGTCGCAAGCCGCGGCAGTGAGGCCGTGAGCCGCAACGAGGGGCTTGGGCTCGCCACAGGCGATTATATCGCGTGGATCGATGCCGATGACGAGGTTGCGCCAGACTGGGCGGCGGAGATTGCATCCGCGATCAATAACTCCCCCGATATAATCGCTTTCGATGTCCGTGCTACATGGTGGGATGGTCGTAAGGATTATGTCATGAGTTGCCGCCCGCGCAATAATGCGGATTTTCTTTCTGATGTTGCAGGCGGAATTTTGCCCGGACAAGTTTGGTGCAAGGTGATGCGGCGCAACCTTTTCGATGGGCTTTCCTTTTCTGGGCGCATGCATTGCGATTATCGCATCCAATGCGAGATGGCGCGAAATTCATTGACTGCTGGTTTTCAATCCGGGGTTGCCGAACTGAAAATATCGCACATCCCTAAACCTCTTTATATATACCATCGCCGCGAGTTTGGCTTGAGCCAATATCACAATGTTGAACGGACGGCTGAAATCCTCGGCGAACTCGCTGAGCTGTCACGCGAAATGCCGCCGCCGCTCGGCAAGATCATGGCGCAGGGAGTGGCGATAAGAATTGCCGACTTTTTGCGCAATGCGCCACGGCGCGCTTCGTCGGCCGTATCCTTGCGCAAGTTTCTCCGCGCCGCCCTGCATGGGATCGTGCGCAATCCGGCGATCGACTTGCGCACGAAGGCAAAAACCATAATCGCAGGAGCCGGACTGTGAGCGCGGATATTGCAGCTCGTTTCATTTTCAGGATCAAGCAACTTTTGTTCTGGATTGGCTACCGGCTGGATCAGTGGCTGCCTTTGCGCCTTTGTGTCGCGGTAAGAAATCGCTTTCTGCCTTGGTGCAAGCCGGTCTTGGATGTCGTCGAATTGCATATCGCCGATCACTGCAATCTCAACTGCACAGGCTGTCTCCATTTTGCACCGCTCGTTTCCAAGTGGTTCGCCAAGGCCGATGATGTTGCGCACGACTTGGCCGCGTTGAGAGGCAAGTTTCGCTATATAAGGCATGTGACATTGCTCGGTGGCGAGCCGTTGCTGAATGTCGACTATCCCGCAATAGTTGCCGCCGTGAAAAATGTCAGTCCGGAGTCGCTGATTACCATCGTGACCAACGGTCTCATGTTCAATGGAAAGGCATTCGAAAAGTTTCTGCTCGTATGCAAAGAGTTTGGAGTCCGGGTAAAGTGGACTGTGTATCCGCCGCTGGCTAAACGCCGCGAAGAGATTGTGCGGGCGTTCAAGTCGGCTGGAGTTTCCATGTTTACAGTCGATGTCGATGACTTCTATGTGAAAATGCGCCCGGCTGGCGGCAATGCAAAGTCAGCCTTCAGATTCTGCCGCAAGACCACATATTGCCCTTATTTGCGCGATGGCCGGATTTATACATGTGCGCAAGCCTATCACATTCGCGATTATATCAATGCATACGAAAAGGATATCGGGGATAAGACGGAGATGTGTGCTGCCGCCGGATTGAATGTGCATGATCAAAGCCTCGACGGTTGGCGCATTGCCGAGTATCTCATGACGCCATGTGTTACATGCCGGTTTTGTTCCGACAAGCCGAGGTTCATCCCCTGGTCCAATGGCGCAAAGAATGCAAAGGAGTGGATTGCCCAATGAAAAAGGTCATCCATGTTTGCGCAGGCTGGGAATGCTGGAACGGCGCCGCCAATGTTGCCAGGATGATTGCCAGAGAGCAGGAAGCGGCTGGCCATGATGTCGTGCTTAAAATCTGGGCATGCATTGAAGAACTCAAGGCGGCCGATGAGGTGTGGGTACATTGCGGCTGGCTGCCCTGCCTTTGGTGGTCGGTGCTCTGGGGGAAGAATGTGCAGTGGATGCCTGCGGCGTGCTACGACCCTGTGCGGTTAAAGTATCATGGATGGAAGAAGTGGCTTGTCGGACCGATCGAGCGCTGGTGTTTGCGGAGATGTGTGAAGATTGTCGCGACTTGCGAGGCGGAAAAGCGGTGGATAGAAGCATATCTAGGCAAGAAGTGTCCGCCAGTCGAAGTGACGGATATCCGTAGATTCTTCAATCTGCCGGTCGTGCAAGCAGAGCCATTGGCAAAAGACATGCCGATACATTTACTTTATCTTGGACGCAGGCATCCGTTAAAGGGATTGGAATTTCTTGAAGAAGCGATTAAAGATATTCCCAATGTCCAGTTGCGCATCGTTTCCAATGCCTTCGGAGAAGATAAGGATGCGGTTTGGCAATGGGCGGATTGCCTTGTGTTGCCAACATTGTCCGACAACTTTGGACTGGTGATAGCGGAAGCGCTTGAGAAGGGGAAGCGCGTAATCACGACCGATGGTGCACCTGCATGGTGCGATGGGAATACATACGGCGGCAGATTGACCTACATCAAGGGATACCGCGATGGATCGCGCACGGAGCGCGTGGCGCTGCTGCGAACTGCCATTTTGGGATTGCTTGCAAATCTCCATGAGCGGTTCGCTAAAAATCTCGAAGAATATGACGCAGTAGGGCAAGTGGCAGAAAAGGAAGATTCCCTTGACGGCCAATACACTCTATCAAACCGGGCACATAAAACGACTGGGTGACAAAAAAGGCATGAAGAAACTACTGATGATGGTTGCGCTCGCCGCCATGCCTGCGCTAGCGGCTGAAAAGACGGTCAGTGGCGATGTAACATACACTAACGCCAGTGAGTTTAACAGCTCGACAGAATATTACATCAAAGCGGGCGCATCTGACAAGACCGTGACTTTCGGCAGCTCGTATCGCACAAAGTATCTCCAAGTCTATTATAGCGGCACAACTCAAATGCCAATCACTTTCGAGGCGACAGATAAATCTTATGGTATTGGCACCCTTACGGGGGACTTTGTCATCGGCGGCGACAATGGCTCGTGTCATCTTACAATAAATAACGGAACCTATTCCACAGGGTCTGGCAAGCTCCTTGTCGGGTGGTATAACGGTAGCGGCAGTGCGCGCACTGGCTATCTTGTGATGAAAGGCGGGTCAATGGCAATCGGCGCAGAAACGCGGCTTGGCGGCTATGGCAACGGAAGTACAGGCACGATGGTCATTGATGGCGGAACTTTTTCCTGCGGCAACCTTAAGTTGGGTTATGGTGGGTCGGACAAAGGATATCTTTATGTCTCGAACGGGGTGGTGTCTGTGTACGGAGTGCTCTTGGTAGGCAATGGCAACGACTCAACGGGTTATGTCGAAATCTGTGAAGGCGGCACGCTGAATGCCTATTCAGAGAGTTTCACCATTCCTGCGGCAAGCGGTGCGACAGGTTCGATAATGATGAAAGGCGGGACGCTGGATACTCGCTCAAGGAACATCACACTCGGAAACGGGTCGAGTCCTGGGTATTTCTGCATTTCGAATGGCACGGCGAATGTCAACGCCTTTCTGCTCGGCGGCAGTTCCGGTAACGCCGATACGCTGGAAGTTTCGGGCGGCAGTTTGAATGTAGGCGACACGCGACTTGGCACAGTGAGCGGCGTCACGGGGAATCTTGTCATAAACGGCGGCGAGATGACGGCAAGCGACGGCAATTATGTTCGGCTGGGCCATGTGAGCGGCGCGACCGGCAATCTCGAATTGAACGGCGGCGTTTTGAAGGTCTATGAGCCGCTGGCCAGCAGCGGCACGGGAACGATTGCATTCAACGGCGGCATTCTTGCGCCGATGGATACGAGCGCAATGACCTTCAACCTCGCGAATATCACGAGCACGATTGCCGATGGCGGCATGATGGTATCGAACGACTATACGGTGACAATCAAGATGACTGGCTTCTCCGCCGGCGATGGGGTAGTGTCGCCCAAGATAACGAAGAAAGGCTCTGGCGAACTCATTCTGAGCGGCTTCAATAGCGTTTCGTTCAGTCCAACCATCACCGTCGAGGATGGAACGCTCGTAGTTGAGACAACTAGAACCGATTGGTACACGCTTGGCGCTTTCACCAAGGTTGAACAGGATGGGACGACCTACACATTCTCTCCTTCTGCCATCGCGGAAGAAGGCGTCACCATTCCCAGCGACTGGATAGAAGAATACGATCTTGCCGCACTTGCGACAGCGCAAGGCACGACTGTCGAAGCGCTTCTCGCGTCGGACAGCGCGGTAACGGCGGAGAACGGCTACAACTACTTCGTGTGCTATGCGCTGGGGCTGGATCCGACGGATGAGACATCGACTCCGAAGATTGCGGCGGTGGCAAGCGATGGGAATCTCGCGTTCTCGCTTGCGGGCGTGAGCATTCCTGAAGGCGTGACGGTGACAGCGCAGCTCAAGGGCGGCGATGAGCCAAGTTTACTCGTTGACATCGATGGCGCGACGGCGACGGCGGTAGGCTCTGCGGAAGGAACGCCGACGACCTCGAAGCCGATAACCATCGACCTCGCGGCGATAAGCGTCGTCAAGTATTATAAACTTTCGCTCGATATAAGCGCCACTGAAGACTGATGATTTACAACCGCCCCATAAGAATTCCTCTCTTCTCCTTATGTGGCGATTATCCTTGCAATCCAATTTCAGCATTTGCGCAAGTAATCGCACCTATCCGATGCAGGCAGTCGCGTCGCTTGGGGGATTGCGCGGCGGCGGAAAATATGGTATAATATACATAAAAATCGTGAAAAGTAGAGATATAAACGGCAGACACATGCGAATATTCGTGAGTGCCGCCACTACATGCGGGCGGAGCATGCGGGAGCGTGCAATCATTGAGAAGATGTGCTATTGCTACCGATGAAGATTCCAAAGTCAGAATCAAAGACTGTCGAGTTCAAGTCTACATTCAATCAGGACGTAATTGTCTCGCTTGTCGCGTTCGCCAACGCTGACGGCGGGAATGTGTATGTCGGAGTCCGTGACGATGGCAAGGTTGTCGGCGTTCAGTTGGCGGCAGAAACAATAATTCGCGGTCTTAGAGAGAACGCACGGCTATCAATTTACCTTGGAGTTGAGGATTATATCCTGGGCCAAGAAGATATACGGCGTTATGCGACGGCAGTGCGAAATTTATACGCTGGACTTCTCCTCTTATATAAGTCGCATTTGGCTTTTCTTTCAAAAGATCAAGACTGTTGCATTGTCAGAAATAATCTGGACTGGGAGGTGGCGGATGATGGTAGCATTAAGTTCAAAGGATTGAAACCTGATTGCAAAACAGTAGATGTAGCTGGAATACTTGACGCGCTCAAGAAGTTTAAGATATGTGTTGATAGAAGTGCGCTTGATAGGGTTGGAAGATACAGAAACCAGACAGAACATTATTTTGATCCAAATGGTTTGCGGGGTGAAGTCGTTCGCACACATGTTGTAGATTTGCTGAAACTGGTGTGCGACTTCACGACGCATATGATGAGAATCGAACTTGGGCAATTGTTCTTTAATCAAGCGCGTGATGTGTTGATTAGAGATGAGCAGGTCGTTGAAAAGGAGCGTGTTGAACGAAGAGAGACATTGGGGAAGTTGGAGTGGTATGAACCTTTTGTGAAAGATATATTTTTTAATATTACTTGTCCACAATGCACAAGCGAGTTTTTATTTCCAGAAGTACAGTCAGGCGCGGCAGCCAATGCTCATTTTGTATGTCGGACGTGTAGTACGGTTGAGACGTATGAGAACTTGATGTCATATTACACAGATGATATCTTTATTGGAGAATATGAGGCCCATATTTGGACGGTAGGTAAGGAAACTTTTGTGCTGAATGGCGGGACACTGTGGGAATGCCCTGAATGTGCAACCATTGCATTTAACACTATTCACGGTATTTGTCTTGTTTGCGGGCATAAAGGGCGGTGTGTCAGATGTGATGGACAAATAACTGGCGAGGACATGCCTGCGTATGTTAATGGTAGGCTATGTAATTACTGTTATCACATGTCTTCCAAAGAGGATTGATGGCAATTGTGTTGGATAAATGCTACATACGGGCAGCTTATGTATGCGGTTACAACATATCTGATTTCATGGAAGGAAAGATAATATCATGAAAGATAGAATTAAAGATCTTATGGCGGGAATCCTGAAGGTTGAAACATCGGTGTTGGACGATGATCTTGAGATTGGCGATATTCAAGAATGGGACTCAATGCATCATGTGATGATCATTACAGGTATTGAAAAAGAGTTTGGCATCAAATTTCAGAGAGAAGAGCTAATTGATTTGGAAACTGTTGCAGATATCGTAACTCTCGTCGAAGGGAAGATGGCGTGATTGAGAAAACCATAGAGGACTGCCTCTGGAGCAATGCACAATTGCTCGGCGAGAAGGTGGCGGTTAAAAGTGGACGAAGTTCGGTGACATATGCCGAATTGCGTGCCCAAATTATGGCTGCCGCGACTTTTTATCGCAGTTTGCCAGGCTATGATACTGGAAAATCTGTCATCATTTCAGCCGGTAAGCAGTTGGAGTTTCTCTATGCGTATTTCGGCGCTCATTTGGTAGGATTGCAGGCAGTGCCGGTTTCAGAGGATATCAATCCTAATAGGTTTGCGTACATAAAGGGTAAACTTGCCCCTCTTGCTGCAGTAGGGTTCGATAAAATCGATACAGATGTGCAAAAGGTGCCGCTTGCTAGTTTTTCTGGGCTTGATTGCCATGCCAGCAGTTTCGTCCTGATGCCTAAGCCGCAAGACATAGCGGATATACTTTTCACGACAGGAACAACCGGAGCACCTAAAGGGGTCCCGCTTACTTATGCCAACGAGTGTGCTGCCGCAAAACAAATCAATTCTTATGTCCAGAACGCGCAAGACGATATTGAACTGCTTGCTCTGCCGGTCAGCCACTCATTTGGCCTTGGACGGCTGCGCTGCTGCTTGATGAATGGGCAGACCATCATTCTGCTCGGCAGTTTCGCAAACGTCAAGAAGATGTTCAGGACCATTGAAGAAGAGCATGTAACCGGATTTACAATGGTGCCTGCAAGTTGGAAGTATCTGCAGAAGATGGTCGGTGACAAGCTTTCCCAGTTCGCTGGACAGTTGAAGTACATTGAGATGGGCAGCGCATTCTTCAGTGAAGAAGACAAGCGGCATCTTGCATCGCTTTTCCCGAATACGCGAGTTACGATGCACTACGGCTTGACGGAAGCCTCCCGATCTTCGTTCATGGAGTTTCATGAGGATGATGCAAATCTTTCAAGCGTAGGCAAAGCTTCTCCTGATGTGGACATTGGCATCTTTGATGCTTATGGAGTCAAGTTGGCTCCTGGCGAGGAAGGCGAGATATGCGTCAAGGGCTCTCATGTCATGAAAGGGTATCTCTGGCAAGACAATGCCAACACATTCTTTGGCGATTACTTTAGAACTGGTGATTGCGGAGTTATGACGCCTGACGGCTACATATACCTTAAGAGCCGAATCAAGGAGTTAATTAATGTTGGTGGTAAGAAGGTTGCCCCTACTGAAGTAGATGAACAAATATTGAAGATTCCTGGCGTCGTTGACTGTGCATGCGTAGGGGTGCCAGATCCCGAGGGAGTGCTTGGCGAGGTTGTCAAGGGATGCATCGTCAAAGATCCGTCATCCAATATCACATTTGACGAAATCGGAGCCGCACTTGTCGGCAAGCTGGAAGGCTATAAGATTCCAGTAGTCTGGCAATGGATAGAGGCTGTTCCAAAGACGCACAACGGCAAGATACAAAGAAACCTTCTGAAATGATTGAGATAAAAGACAAGTCGCTTTGTTGTGGCTGCAATGCATGCGGTGATTCCTGTCCTGTAGGGGCGATTTCATTCCCGGTGGATAATGAGGGGTTCTGGTATCCGCATGTCGATTCTGCAAAGTGCGTGAATTGCGGACGATGCGATGCCGTCTGCCCTATGACACATCTTTCTGAGATAAAATCATACGGGCAGTTCGCCGAGCCGAAAGCCTTTGGCGGTTACCACAAGAACATTGTTATACGGTTCGATTCAACCTCCGGCGGATTATTCTCCGCGCTGGCGAATGAAATGTATCGCCGTAAGGGTTATGTCAGCGGTGCGGTATTCAATGCGGATTGGAGCGTCAGCAATTTCATATCGAACGACAAGCGCGACCTTGCCAGGCTTCGCGGCTCCAAATACGTTGAGAGTTCAGCAATCGGTTTGTATCGTCGAATAAAGGAATTGCTCGATTCCGGCGAAGAGGTGCTGGCCTGCGGCGCTCCGTGCCAAATGGCGGCGCTGCGCAGTTTTCTTGGCAAGGCATATGACAATCTTCTGATAGTCGATTTTCTGTGTAGGGCGACGAACTCTCCAAAGGCTTACAGGAAGTATCTTGAGTCTCTTGAAGCGCAGTTTGGTGCCAAAATAACTTACGTCAAAGCCAAGAACAAGGAACATGGTTGGCGGTCTCTCGCCAGGAAAGTTTGCTTTGAAAACGGCAAAACATATTATGGTGAGGGGCACGATGACCACTATAGGCGCGGATACCACCTAAATATGTTTGAGCGTCCAAGCTGTTATTCTTGCGAGTTTAAAGGGCTTCCACGTTGTGCCGACATAACTCTTGGTGATTTCTGGGGGGTTGAGAATATAGATCCATCTATCGACAAGAACCTAGGCACCAGCATTCTTTTGTGCAACACGGATAAAGGTGTAGCATTCCTTGACAAGATAAAGCCTAAGCTTGTTTGCAAAGAATTTTCGCTTTCGGATGCCATACGAGGAAACTTTCAAGTCGTGATGGGTGGCGCTTGCATAGAGCCAAAGATAGATCGCTCAGCGCTTTTTGCTGATATGGATAAGATGCCTTTTGACGCGTTGGCGAAAAAGTATTTCCCGCGGACAACTGGGGTGCAACGACAGTGCTGGAAGTCTCGCATGAAAGTGTGGGCAAGGCTGGCATTGAGGTTCTTGCGCGAGCCACTCGTATTTTTCCGTTCGCTGCTGTACAATGAACTCTGCCGTCAATCCAATGGAAGCTTTCTTAGGAATCGCGGCATGAAGGTCTATGGACATTGTGCAATCGATATCGCTCCTTCAGCCAAGATTATCTGCACCAAGGGGCTGTTGCAATTTGGCCTTAAGAATAATCGCAAGTCAAAGCGCGAGACACAATTGCTGCTTCGCAAGAATGCAACATTTGAAATCGCTGGCAATAATTACATAAAGCCTGATACGGATATTCAAGTACACGAAGGCGGATACCTCCGAATCGGCAGCGGGGGAACGAACCTTGGTCTCAAGATTGTGTGTCAGGATAAGATATACATTGGTGATAATGTACGCATCGGTCGCGATGTGTGGATCCGAGATAACAATGGTGGTCACACCGTCATACAGGTTGGTTACAAGAACAGCGCACCAGTGACAATAGGCGACAATGTCTGGATATGTTCATGCGCTTCAATAATGAAGGGTGTTACGATAGGGGAAGGTAGCATTGTGTCGGCCCATAGTGTTGTGACTGGTAACGTCCCGCCGCATTGCATAGTTTCCGGCAATCCAGCGCAAGTAGTTGCAGAGAATGTTTATTGGAGGCCATGACAGAAGATGGCTGTTGACAATAGGCGTATAGCAAAGAACACGTTCTTCCTGTATATCAGGATGATGTTTGTCTTGGGTGTTTCCCTGGCTACGGCGGGGATTACGCTTCGGGTTCTTGGAGAAGTTGATTATGGCCTGAATGCCGTACTTGGCGGCATCGTTGCTATGTTCTCCTTCTTGAATGGTGCGCTTAGCGGGGCATGTTCCAGGTATTTGACATTTGAGTTGGGAAGGAAAGACTACGACCGGCTTAAGGAGGTTTTCAATGCTGCACTTGTCGTGCATCTTGGCCTGGCAGTTGCAATTGTGGTCCTCTCCGAAACTATCGGTCTATGGTTTTTCTACAACAAGATGGTTATACCGCCGGAGCGAATGAACGCTGCATTTTGGGTCCTGCAATTGTCGATTCTAATGGTTCCCATCTCATTGACTCAGGTCCCATATGGCGCGGTGATAATAGCGCATGAAAATATGGGCATATATGCTTATACCAGTATTGCAGACGTTGTGGCTAGACTTGGAATACTTTATCTGCTTTATGTTTCCCCATATGACAAGCTGATTACGCTTTCCGCGTTATCTTGCGCATGGTCGTTGATGATGATTATCTTCTATCGAATATATTGCATTCGCAGATATAAAGAGACCTCGATTTCTTTTTGTCGAGATTGGGGGCTGTATAAAGGCATGTTCGCATACGCTGGTTCGGATCTTATAGGGAATGTTTCTGTGCTTGCACAAGGACAAGGTTTGAATCTGCTTCTTAATACATTTTTTGGCCCTGTTGTCAATGCGGCGAGGGGAATTGCATATGGTGTACAAGGCGTCATAGCCCAGTTCAGCAACAATTTTATGACTGCAGCTAGGCCGCAGATAATCAAATCGTATGCTGAGGGTGATATTGATGGAATGTGGAGGCTAGTAGAGCGTTCAAGCTGGTTCTCATGTTATTTACTGCTACTGCTTGCTTTGCCAGTCTATTTGGAGGCGGATTTCTTGCTGAAATTATGGTTGGGCAAGTATCCAGAACATACGTTGAGTTTTTTGCTTCTTATAATAATACATTGCATGATTCAATCGGTAAAGACTCCACGCTCAACGGTCTTTCATGCAACAGGGCATTTGTTGTTGTCCAATGTTATCATTGGAACGATTCTTTGTGCGGCATTCCCGTTCGCTTATATTGCGCTGCGGCTTGGTGGTTCTCCAGAGTCCGTTTTCTGGGCGGCAAATATCTCGATTGCGATTACTGAATTCGTCAGTCCTTTCATATTGGTTAGATTCGTCAAAATGAATATTGTGAGATATATGCTTAATGTGCATGGAAGATGTCTCTTAACGGTGTCCGTTGCGTGCATTATCCCTTGTGTTTTTTATGACAAAGTTTTTGATCCGGGATTTCTGCGCCTGTTGTGGACTTGTGTGATTTCGTCCATTTCAATCTGTTGTACAGTGTTCTTGCTGGGCATGGATAGGGCATCTCGTAATTGGCTAATTCAGTTTATACGAGGCCGCCTCAATATGATAGCGTTGTTTGTAAAGAGATGAAGTTATGATTTGCAAAAGTAGTAAGCCAATTCAAATGTCTAATGGGGTGGTTATGCCGCCAATCGTTCAAACTACGAATTGGCAAAACTACGAGCAGATGTCTGCTCTCGTGGCGGAAGGGTTGCGCGTAGGCTTTCGTGCGTTTGATACGGCGCGAGTAGTGGCGGAGAGTATTGTTTGGAGGCCATAACTTAAGATGGTTGTCGACAATAGTGGCATGTCAATTCAATTGTCTAATGGCGTGACTATGCCGCCGATAGGCCTTGGAACGTATCCAGTGTATGGTGAGGCCATGTGTAAAATGATAGTGGATGGTTGGGATTCCGGGTATAGAATGATTGACACCTCGGACAACTATTACAATGAGGAGGATCTTGGAGTTGCATTATCACGCCTATATGAGGCGAGAAATGCGAAGCGTGGAGACCTATTCCTTGTGACAAAGATAAGTGATGAACTTTATCCTGTCAATCAGCCTGGAGCAGGAACAAACCGAGGGATATTTTTCTGGAAATCATCCCCGATGATGCAAAGCCCAACAGCAGTTCATGACATAATCAGCAGAAAGATCGAGCGAAGTCTTCGGTCTTTGAATACAGAATATATAGATTTATTGCTTGTACATCGGCCATATCCTGACTATATTCATGAGATATGGGCAGAATTTGAAAGATTTTACAAGCAGGGGGTTGTTAAGGCTATTGGTGTAAGTAACTACCATGCCCGCAATATAGAAGCTCTCAGCTCTTGCGAGGTGTTGCCGATGGTAAATCAGATTGAGGTTTCTCCATTGAATACTAGAAAGAGCCTCATAGAATATTGCCGAAGCCAGGGCATTAAAGTTATGGTGTTTGCCCCAATAATGACTTTGCGGACAGTGAGGGATAGTGCGTATCATGATATGTTGCAAGGCTTGTCAAAGAAATACGATAGAACTCCTGCGCAAGTGCTTCTCAGGTGGAACGTTCAGCAAGGATTGATTCCAATCCCGAAATCCACGCAAAGAAGTCGACTGGAAGAGAATATCGCGATCTTTGATTTTTCCTTGGAAGACGATGACATGTCGCTTATTGACTCTTTTAATGAGAATCGTCAGTATGTTGTGGAATCAAAGGCTTGCCCAGGATTCTGAAATGCGTAGAATAGCACGAGCATTTTGTAACGCCGCAAACAGGATTGTTAGGCGCTCCCATTGGTATAGAAATATTTATTTTTGTGGAGCAGACAAGTTCTGGCGGTTCAACACCTTCAATCTTGACGTTGCAAACACAGGAAGCAATAGTGGTAAATACGCCTTCAACTATGATGGACTTCCCGTAAAGGGTTTCAACATGGCCCTTGGACCGCAGTCGCTTGAACATGATTTTAATATTCTAAAGAACTACTTCAGTTATTTGCATGAAGGGGCAAGGATTATAATTACGCTTTGTCCATTTTCGTGCCTACATTCAAAATACGGCGCAGAAGCGAGACGAAAGTATTATACATTCTTGCACCCTGCGACGATAGACGGATTTGATGATGCAGAGCGAATGGAGGTGTTGCGATTTATGGAGAATCCATTCAAGGCTAAACCAAAGATGTGCATTAAGTTTGTTGTCAGAGAGATGATAGGGAAGTTGCTCTACAGGAGAGTCTCCGAAGTGGATTTCTCCCAATCTGCGCAGGCCTTTATTGATGGCTGGAAGAAGCAATTCGGCATAGTAGATTTGGACGCACCGTTGAGTTCGCAGCATGTTGAGCAAATGGAGCAACGAGCAGGAGTCTTGCGCGATATGATTGATTTTTGCACGGCGCGATCATTTAAGCCTATTCTTGTTATTCCGCCAGTGCATCCTGCGCTTAGTGTTTTCCTGACTGAGAAATTTCGTGATAGGTACATATATGATTTCTTGCGCAAGGTTAATCGCCCGGACGTACAGTTTATGGATGACATGGTTCTCCCCGGGTTTGAACAAGATGAATATTTCATAAATGCACTCTTCATATCGGAACTTGGTGCAAAGAGATATACAAGAATAGTTCTTGATAGAGTTGGACTTCTGGGCGGAATTGATTCAGAAATTAGATAAATATGAGAATCGGCATACTTACATTTCATTCTCAACTCAACTACGGCGGGGTGCTGCAGTGTTGGGCATTGCAAACCGCGTTGGAGAAACTAGGGCATGAGGTTGTTGTAATCGACCGATGGCACAATCCAGATAATTCATTGCTTGAACAAGGATATAACAAATGGGGATGGCGGCAGTGGATTAAGTTCTGGATTCGGTCTTTACTCGGGCTTGGCGATATCAACCAGTGGATGCGTGTAAGGCGGACGAAGAGATTTCTGGGCGAACATTTACATCGGACGCCGTATCATTTTGTAAAATGGGAGGATGCTCCCGAAGACTTGGGTGTGGATATGCTGGTTGTAGGCTCCGATCAAGTCTGGCATTGTGGAGATTGGGGTGATCCACGTGTTTACTTGCTTGAAGAAGCACCGAAGATACCAGCGATTTCATATGCCGCCTCATTTGGCCTTACTGAGTTGCCTCAAGATTTCGTTGAGCTTTACAAGCGCGGGCTGTCTCGATTCAGCGCCATAAGTTGCCGAGAGAAAGAAGGGGTTGATATTTGCCGCAAGATGGGCTTTGAGGCGGCGCATGTAGTGGACCCAACTTTGCTTGCGTGGGGCGATGGGGCCGAAGAAAGGTCTAAGGAGCCGAAGCGTCGCGAACTCATCTGCTACTTCCTTTCGGAAAATGTAGCGGATTGTTTTGATGCGTTGGATGCTTTCGCCAGGAATAACGACTGCAAGGCGAAGGTTTTTGTGGGCAGTGCATGGTCTGCGGCCTTTCCATCAAACGTGAGGCGAACAAAAAACATGCTCAAGACATGGAAACGTCGGCTGTCTGCACACGTCGAGGTAATGGACGTTGCCGGTCCAGAAGAATTTTACAGGGCGTTCCAGACCGCAAGATGGGTTGTCAGCGATTCGTTTCATGCACTGATGTTTTCAATCTGTAATGGATGCAATGTCCGGATGATACGTCCATCCTCGGACTTCCGCAGAAACATGTTTGCGCGGATTGAAGAGTTCGCCGCCCATGCTAAGGGGCCGTTGATTGTGGATTCTGTTCGTGCTGCTTTAGAATCGTTTGCCAAGGGCGAGTCGGTTGATTTTGACTATGGCTGGATTTCTGAGCGCCGTGCCGAAAGCAAAGCTTGGCTGACGGGTAATTTGATATGACTCCATTTTTTCTCCATAATCATCCCCGTCTACAACATCGCACCTTATCTTCGCGAATGTTTAGATTCGCTCTTAGCGCAAACTGTGTCTGACCGGGAAGCATTCTTGTGGAGTATGCGACAAGAGACTCTAGATTTCATATAGTGACGCAACCACGAAATGAAGGCGTTTCGGATGCAAGGAATATGGGTCTGGATTTAGCGAAGGGTCATTATGTTGGATTCGTTGACCCAGACGATGTAATTTCCATAAAGTTGTGGCATATTCGATTATGGTATTTTACGGGGAGGGATAACATTTCCTGGTCTTCGTAGCGGGTTGTGAAAAGGTATAACCTTTTAGGTAAAAAGGTATAACCTTTGTGGGTAAAAGGTTGGACCTTTTAGGGCAAAAGGTATAACCTTTTGGGTAAAAAGGTTGGACCTTTTAGGGTAAAAGGTTGGACCTTTTTGGGCAAAAGGTTATACCTTTTTGCGGCGGCATTCTAAGGCGGGTTTGGCAGGGCGGTGCGACGGGGGCGGTGCAAAATGCCGAAAAATGCGCATGCTCTTGTATTTTTTGCCAATTTATGATATAATACACGGCATTATGAATAAATTGGCGTCTGAACTCAACGCAACGCTGGGACCGGCGGCGGATTTTCTGTCGGAAAACGGCAAAAGAATGTACTTTCCCTTTGGCGGCATCCTTGGTCAGGGAGCCGAAGCCAAGGAATGCGCGATCAATGCCACGATTGGCATGGCGTTCGAGGACGACAGTTCGCCGCTCGTGCTGGATTCGTTCGCCAAGTCGGTAAACCTTGACAAGAAGGCGTTCCTCTATATGGGGTCGTTCGGCATGCCGATGCTGCGCGACGTCTGGAAGGGAATGCAGAAGCAGAAGAATCCTTCGCTCGAAAAGGTGAAGTATTCCCAGCCCGTGGTGACGCACGCGCTCACCCACGGCCTCAAGATTTGCGCCGAACTCTTTGCCGATCGCGATGACGAACTCGTCATTCCCGATCTTTTCTGGGACAATTACGAGCTCATTTTCCAGGAGTCGGCCGGTTGCAAGATCCGCAAGTTCAACACCTTCACGCGTCACGGCAGGTTCGATACCGACGCCATGAAGGCGGCACTCACCTCCAAGGGCGACAAGAAGATTCTAATTCTCAACTTCCCGAACAATCCCACCGGCTACACGCCCACCGAGGAAGACGCGAAGGCGATTGTGGCGTCGGTGAAGACCGCAGTGCGCAAGAACAAGCGTGTCGTCGTGATTCTCGACGATGCGTACTATGGTCTTGTCTACGAACCCGGTGTGCATGGCGAATCGCTCTTCGGCGATTTCTGCAAAGCCGATGATCGCATTCTGGCGGTGAAGCTCGACGGCACCACGAAGGAAGACTATGCGTGGGGATTGCGCATCGGGTTCATATCCTTTGGCGGCAAGCTGCTCACGGAGGATGCGCAGTTCAAGGCGTTGGAGGCCAAGGCGGCGGGAGTTGTCCGCGCGAGCATCTCGAATTGTTCGAGCCTCGGCCAGAACATCGCCTTCAACGCCTATCTGGACAAGGACTACGGCAAGCAGAAGGAGCGCAAGTACAAAGTCCTCAAGCGCCGCTACGACATGGTGCGCAAGATTCTCGCCACCCATCCTGAATACACGAAGGTGGCATTCAAGCCGATGCCGTTCAACTCCGGGTACTTCATGTGCGTGAAGCCCATTGCGGTGGAGGCCGAAGACGTGCGCCGGAGGCTCATCAAGAAGTATTCCACCGGTACGATCGTGCTGTCCGGGCTTATCCGCATCAGCTACTCGACCGTGCCCACCGCCAAGCTCAAGAAGCTGTTCGAGAATATCTACAACGCGATTTGCGATTTGCAGATGGCTTGAAGCGCGGCGCGGGGCAAAGGTTGATGAGGGTCGAGGCGTATGCGAAGGTCAACCTCACGCTCGAGGTTGGTCCGGTCCGCGAGGACGGCTATCACGAACTGAAAAGCGTGGTGGCGCCGATTTCGCTTTGCGATACGCTGGAGATCGGATCGGCTGCGGATTTCCGCACCGATACCGGTTTCCCCGATGATTTGATTGTGAAGGCGGCGCGTTTGCTCGCGCCGGATCGCGGAGCATTCGTGCATGTCGAAAAGCGCATTCCCGTGGGCGGCGGACTGGGCGGCGGCAGCGCGGACGCGGCGGCGGCGCTTATCGCGCTCAATGAATTCTGGGGGCTGGGGAAGTCAAAGACCGAACTCATGGAACTTGGCGCCAAGGTGGGATCGGACGTGCCGTCGCTGGTATATGGTGCGCCATGCATCATGGAAGGGCGCGGCGAAATCGTGAGACCTTTGCCGACGGCAAATTTCATGGGACGCGATTTCCCGCTTTGGCTGGTTCTCGCCAATCCGGGCGTAGCTTCGTCGACGCGCGAAATCTATGCAAAGTGTGATTCCAGACTTGCATTTTCGTCAGAAAAAGAGTATAATACGCAACTCGTAAACGATTTGGAAGCGGCGGCAATCGCCTGCCATCCGGAAATCGGCAGGTTGAAGGCGCGGATGGTTGCGGTTTGCGGGGATGCTTCCAAGGTTTTGATGAGCGGCTCGGGATCGACGGTTTTTGCGATTGTCGACGGACTGGAAGCCGCTGAACGGATGGCCGGGACTTTGCGCGAAGACGGCTGTTGGGCGGAAGTCGCGCACACCATTGTCCGGTGATGTAATGGCAGCATAGGGGTTTTTGATACCCTTCGAAGTGGTTCGAATCCACTCCGGACAACCAATCCGATCCATGGAAATACCGGAATACGATTTGCACAAAGGCGGCATGAAGGTCGACGACGCGATTGCCAAGCTCGACCGCGTGCTGGGATTGGGTCGCGGCAGGCTTTTTGCGTTCGTCACCGGCTACGGTTCCTCTGGCGGCACGAGCAAGATCAAGGAGGCGGTTCTCGCCAAACTTGCGCATTACCGCAAGATCGGCCATGTCCGCGGCTTTATCGACGGCGAAAAGGCCGGCGACATGTTTTCGGCGGAATTCCTTTCGTTTCCCAACGCCGCGGAAATCCCGCTAGTATACAAGCGCACCGCCAACCCCGGCGTCGTCATCGTCCGCACCTGACGCGGCGCGGCGACCTTGTATTTTTCCGCGATTTTTGATATAATAAATCTTATGAAAACGAAATCCAGGAAAATTGTTTTTGCGGCGGCGATGTCGGCGCTTGTTTGGGCTTCGGCAAATTGCGTCAAGGCGTCGGCTTCGACTTTTGAAATCGGGGAGAATGATTTTCTTCTAGACGGCAAGCCGTTCGTGATCCGCTGTGCGGAGATGCATTTTGCGCGCGTCCCCAAGGCTTACTGGCGCCATCGCATCCAGATGGTGAAGGCCGGCGGGTTCAATGTCATCTGCGCCTATATGTTCTGGAATTTCCACGAGCCGCGAGAAGGGCAGTTCCGTTTCGACGGCGACAGGGACGTGGCGGAATTCTGCCGGATTGCGCAAGAGGAAGGGATGTGGGTCATTTTGCGTCCGGGTCCATACTCGTGCGCGGAATGGGAGTTCGGCGGTTTGCCGTGGTGGCTGCTTAAAAACGAAGGCATAAAACTGCGCAGCCGCGATCCGCGCTTCCTCGCGCCCGTGCGCAACTACCTCATGGAGGTTGGCAGGCGGCTCAAGGCCAACCAGATTACGCACGGCGGCAACATCCTCATGGTCCAGGGCGAGAATGAATACGGCTTCTGGGGCGACGACTGCGAATATATGCGCACGATCCACGATGCTTTGCGCGAGGCAGGATTCGACGTGCCGCTTTTCTCGTGCAATCCGGCGTACAACCTGAAGAAAGGCCGCATCCCGGAACTGTATCCGGTCGTCAACTTCGGGGCGAATCCAGTGAATGCGTTCGAGAAGCTCCGCGAGGTGTTGCCGACCGGTCCGATGATGTGCGGAGAGTTCTATCCGGCATGGTTCGACAGCTGGGGCGAGAAGCATCATGTCAAGTCGCTTTCCGAATGCATCAACACGCTATCGTGGATGCTGGAGCGGCGCTATTCGTTTTCGGTCTACATGGCGCATGGCGGCACGTCGTTCGGATGGTGGGCCGGGTGCAATGCGCCGTTCCGTCCGCAGACTTCAAGCTACGACTATGAAGCTCCGGTATCCGAGGCGGGATGGACGACGGAGAAGTTCTTCGCGATGCGGGATTTGTTTGCGCGGCACTTGAATGAAGGAGAGTCGATTCCATCCGCTCCGCCGCCGTATCCGGTGCAGGAGAAAACGGTAAAGGCGAAACCGCAGGCGGCATCTTTCGCCGGTGCGAATCTGCGCACGGTCGCCTCGCAATCGCCCAAGACGTTCGAGCAATTGGACTTTGGCTACGGGTATGCAGTCTACAGCACGAAAGTCCCGGCAGGCTGGGGAGGCGACATGACTGCGGACGTCCGCGACCTCGGTGTAGTGCGGATTGACGGCGAGACGGTTGGCTTTTTCGATCGCCGCCATCCCAAGGCCGGCGTCAAAATCAAGCCGTCGGACGAGGAACGGGAACTCGAGATTTTCGTCGAGCAGATGGGACGGTACAACTTTGGCCAGATTATGCACGAGTCGCAAAAGGGCATAGTCGGGGAAGTTAAGCTGGGCGGCAAAACGCTCAAGGACTGGACGATAAAGTTCTTCAGCCTTGAAGACGACAATTTTGGCGTGTTTGCTTTTGGCGGAGAGCAAGGCGGCGTAAACGGACCTTGTGCGCTCAAGTATGAAATCGATCTGGAAGCCAAGGACACATTCCTCGATATGCGCGATTTCAGGCGCGGAATGGTCGCGGTGAACGGCCGGTGGATCGGAAGATATTGGTCGATCGGGCCGACGCAGACGATGTATGTTCCCGGATGCTGGCTTAAGGATGGCAAGAACGAGATAGTAGTGATCGACGATATCGGCATCGCGCCGCCGGAAGAACTTCGTTTCCTTTCCCGTCCGATTCTCGACATGAATCGTCCCGAGACCGACTATTGGCGTGCGGGCGAAAGAAAGAAACTCCAGGCGCCGTTGCCCAGCGCGGACATCGTCAACGAAGGGCGTTTTGCAAATACGCGCGCCGCACAGACGATCATGTTCGAGAAGCCGCGCAAGGGAAGGTATTTCACGCTTGAGATGCTCGACAGCGCAGACGGCAAGCAGTTTGCCGCCGGATCGGAGCTGGATCTTTTTGATGCGCAGGGATGCAATATTCCACACTCGAAATGGACTGTCGCCGCCGTGTCGTCGGAAGAGCGCCAAGGCGAAGACGGGAGCGCGGAAAACCTGATCGACGGGCAGACCGCGAACCACTGGCATTCGGAATGGTATCGCTGCCAGAGGGGCTATCCTCACTATGTGACGCTTGATCTGGGCGGCGAATGCGAGGTGGGCGGAATGAAGTGGACGCCGCGCCAGTCGGACGGACCAGGCCGTGTGCGCACTTATCGCGTGTTCGTCTCGACGGCGATTCCGGGGCTGTAAGGCGTATTGCCTTATTGCCGGGATCGGCGTTGACGGCATTTTTGTGTCGGCAACAATATATTGTTTTTTAGTCTTGACATTTGCGCAAGATATTGTGTATAATACCATGCGTAAGCCTGAGGAGGGCTAAATAATTTCAACTAAAAACAATAAACAGGAATCCAGGAAATGGAAGAGCAGCAAAAGAAAGCAATGAAGATCATCAAGCGGTCGGGCGAAGAGAAGCCGTTTGACGTGACGAAAATCGAGAACGCGATCCGCAAGGCGTCGCAAGCGGTGGATTACAAGAACGCTCTTTCCGAGGGACGCATCCGGCTCATCGCCGAAGAAGTGGAGGGCGTGTGCGCGGCGCGCGACCGGGCGATGACGGTCGAAGAGATCCAGGATGTCGTCGAGACGAAGATCATGGAGATGGGTGCGCACGAGATTGCGAAGAAGTACATCACCTACCGCTACAAGCAGTCGCTCCTCCGTCAGGCGAACACGACGGACAAGCAGATTCTCTCGCTCATCGAGTGCAACAACGAGGATGTGAAGCAGGAGAACTCGAACAAGAATCCGACGATCAATTCTGTGCAGCGCGACTACATGGCCGGCGAAGTATCGAAGGATGTCGCATCGCGTCTGCTTTTGCCTGCGGATGTCGTGGCGGCGCACAAGGACGGCATCATCCACTTCCACGACATGGATTACTATGCGCAGCACATGCACAACTGCGACCTCGTGAACCTCGAGGACATGCTGCAGAACGGCACGGTCATTTCCGGCACGATGATCGAAAAGCCGCGGAGCTTCTCCACCGCGTGCAACATCGCGACGCAGATCATCGCCCAGGTTGCATCCAACCAGTATGGCGGCCAGTCGATTTCGCTCACGCATCTGGCACCGTTCGTGGACGTTTCGCGCAAGGCGATCGCGCAAGAACTCAAGGAGTCGAACGAACTCGCGGGCGTCACGATGAGCGATGAGGCGTTCAAGAAGATCGTCGAAAAGCGGGTGCGCAAGGAAGTGCAGAAGGGCGTGCAGACGATCCAGTATCAGGTGGTGACGCTCATGACCACCAACGGGCAGGCGCCGTTCGTGACCGTGTTCATGTATCTCGGCGAGGCCAGGAACGAGCAGGAGCGCGCGGACCTCGCGATGGTGATCGAGGAAGTCTTGAACGAGCGCATCCGCGGCGTCAAGAACGAGCAAGGCGTGTACATCACCCCCGCGTTCCCGAAGCTCATCTACGTGCTTGAGGAAATGAACGTCCGCGAGGGTTCGCCATACTGGTATCTCACCGAACTTGCCGCGAAGTGCACCGCCAAGCGCATGGTGCCGGACTACATCAGCGAGAAGAAGATGCGCGAGTACAAGCTTTCGACCGGCGAGACCGAGGGCCACGGCGACTGCTACACCTGCATGGGATGCAGGTCGTTCCTTACTCCCGACCGCTCCGAAGGCGGCTATGGCAACGTCTCCAACGCCGGCAATTACGTGAAGGGCAAGCCCAAATACTACGGGCGTTTCAACCAGGGCGTGGTGACGATAAATCTCGTGGACATCGCGCTCTCCTCCCATTGCGACATGGACAAGTTCTGGAGCATTTTCGACGAGCGCTGCGAACTTTGCCACAAGGCGCTGCGCTGCCGCCACGACCGCCTCAAGGGCACTACGAGCGACGCCGCCCCGATCCTCTGGCAGTACGGTGCGCTCGCGCGTCTGCAGAAAGGCGAGAAGATCGACAAGCTCCTGTACGGCGGATACTCCACCATCTCGCTGGGGTATGCGGGTCTCTGGGAGTGCGTCTTCGCCATGACCGGCAAGAAACTCACCGAGCCCGAGGGCGAGGCGTTCGGGCTTGAGGTCATGAAGAAGCTCAACGAGTATACGGCCAAGTGGAAAGCCGCGGAGAATATCGATTATTCGCTTTACGGCACACCGCTCGAATCGACGACCTACAAGTTCGCCAAGTGCCTGCAGGCGCGATTCGGCGTGATCAAGGGCGTGACCGACAAGAACTACATCACCAACTCCTATCACATCCACGTTACCGAGCCGATCGATGCATTCAAAAAGCTCGAGACCGAGGCGAAATTCCAGAAGCTTTCGCCCGGCGGAGCGATCAGCTACGTGGAAGTGCCCAATCTCCAGAACAATCTTCCGGCGGTTCTCGCGCTCATGCAGTTCATCTACGACAACATCATGTACGCCGAACTCAACACCAAGAGCGACTATTGCCAGGCATGCGGGTTCGACGGCGAGATCGAGATCGTGAAAGACGATTCCGGCAAACTCGTGTGGCGTTGCCCGAAGTGCGGCAACACGGACGAATCGCGCCTTAACGTCGCGCGCCGCACATGCGGTTACATCGGCAGCCAGTTCTGGAATCAGGGTCGCACCCAAGAGATCAAGGAACGCGTCCTGCACGTTTCGTGAACTACGCATCTATCCGCACCTGCGACATCGCCAACGGAGACGGAGTGCGCGTTTCGCTCTTCGTCTCCGGGTGCACTCACCATTGTCCAGGGTGCTTTAATGTCGAGGCGCAGGATTTCGGCTACGGTGCGCCGTTCACGGCGGCGGTCGAAGACGAAATCCTCGACGCCTGCGCCCATTCGTACATCTCTGGGCTTACGATCCTAGGCGGCGAGCCGATGGAGCCGGAAAACCAGGTCGGCATTCTGCCGCTTCTGCGACGCTTCCGCGAGCGCTACGGCCGCGAAAAGACGATTTGGATATATACTGGGTGCGTAATCGAGGATCTGCGCTACGAGGGGAGTCGCTGGCGCACCGGCTGCACCGACGAAATACTCTCGCTCATCGATGTGCTCGTTGACGGTCCTTTCGTGATGGCTCTGCGCGACCCGTCGCTCAAGTTCCGGGGTTCGTCAAACCAGCGCATCATCCAGCTTTCAAGAGAACAGGAGTGTCAATGACCAGGATAACCGACATTTCATGGGAAGAATTCGCGGCGTTGAGCCTTGCGGAGAAGAGCCCTTATCTCGCGCGCTACGAGGGCGACGGGATGCCGTACCACACGCTTTTCGCGCAGCAGTTCGACCGCGGCATCCTCGAACGGCTCTGCGCGCTTGCGAACCGCATCAGATTCATCAATAAATCGAAGGAAGGTGCGCTGTATTTGAAAAACGTGCTGGCGCACAAGCGGGCGATGCTTTACTTCTCGCAGCCGAGTTCGCGCACCTTCCTTTCGCATCTGGCGGCGTGCCAGATTCTCGGGATAACGACCGGGTCGGTGCGTGACGCGGCGACATCGTCGGAGTTCAAGGGCGAAAGCCGCGAGGATTCGATCCGCACGTTTTCGTCTTACTTCGACATGATAATCATGCGCTCGCCAGAGCAGGGACTCGCCGAGAAGATGGCCTGGGAGCTTTCGAATTCCGAGCGTCCGGTTCCGATTTTGAACGCCGGTTCCGGAAAAGACCAGCATCCGACGCAAGCCTTGCTCGATATCTACACGCTTGTGCGGTCGTTCGAGGACAAAGGCGGCGTGGATGGCAGGACGGTCGTGTTTTGCGGCGATCTGAAGCGCGGGCGCACGGTAAGGTCGCTAAGCTATCTCCTTACGAATTTCCGCGATGTGAAGCAGGTCTTCGTGGCGCCGGACGCATTGCAGGTTCCTGACGACGTGACGGCGATTCTCCGCAACAAGGGCGTGAGATTTGAAGTCGGCGACGATTTGCGCGGAGCGGTCAAGACGGCTGATGCCGTGTATATGACACGCATTCAGGACGAGTGGGACGAAGCGAAGGGCGAGTCGGCGAAGATCGACACGAGCAGATTCAAGTTTGGCGAGGAGGAGCTCGCGCTATTGGGAAAAGATTCGATAATCATGCACCCGCTGCCGCGACGCGACGAGATCGCGACTTGCTGCGATCATGATCCGCGTGCGATGTATTGGCGTCAGATGCGCAACGGCATGTGGATCCGTGCGGCGCTTATCGCGAGCGTGTTCGGGTTCGAGAAAACGATAATGGACTGTGGATATTGAGATGGAAGATTGCGTAGGAACAGTAGAGCCGAAGACGATGACGCTTGAATTGCCGGGCGGCGAATTCCGCACGGCGGGCGGCGTTTTGCGACATATCGAGGTGCGCTACGAGGAGTGCGGCGCGCCGATGCGCGAAGACAATGTCGTCTTTTTCTGCCATGCCTTGACTGGCGATGCGCACGTGGCCGGAATCCGTCCCGGCGAGGAAAAGCCAAGCGGATGGTGGGAGAACATGGTGGGCCCCGGCAAGGCGATCGATACGAACCGCTGGCACATCGTGTGCGCGAATGTGCTAGGCGGATGCAGCGGAACTACGGGGCCGTCTTCAGTAAATCCGGAGACCGGCAAGCCCTACGGATCTTCGTTCCCGAAGCACACCTTCAAGGACGCGGTGGATGTATACCGCCTGTTCCTCGGACAACTCTGGCGGGAAAAAGGGCTTTCGGGTTCGATGAAGCTGGCAGCGCTGATTGGCGGCAGCTATGGCGGCATGCAGGTAGTCGACTGGATCGTGCGCTGCCCCGACGAGATGGACAAGGCGCTGTTGATTGCGACCTCGGCCGCGCTCAACACCCAGGCGCTGGCATATGATGTCGTTGGGCGCGCTTCGATAACCGACGATCCCGAATGGAAGGGCGGCGACTACTACGGCGCAGGCGACGGCCACGGCCCCAAGCTCGGTCTCGCGCAGGCTCGGCAACTGGCGCACATAACCTATCTTTCCCGCGAACTCCTGCAGGAAAAGTTCGCACGGCGCCTGCAGCCGAATTTCGTGGAAGCACCGCCGGAAGAACGCAAAAGGCGCGAAGATGCGTTCAAGACCGATTTCCAGATCGAAAGCTACCTCGACCATCAGGGTGCAAAATTCCTCAAGCGGTTCGACGCCAATTCATATCTGCACATAACGCGGTCGCTGGACATGTACGATGCGGCGGAGGAATGGGGCTCGCTTGATCAGGCGATGGCGCGGGTGAAGGCGAAATGTCTCGTCGTTTCGTACGGCGGCGACGTTCTCTTCAGCGCGGAGGAATCGATGGCAATCGTCAATTCACTGCTAAAAAGCGGCAAGGAAGTCAGTTATTGCCATCTGGAGTCGGGCCGCGGACACGATTCGTTCTTGACCGACATCCGCGACCTCTCGCGCATTGTTGGCGGATTTCTGGTTCCGCGTAAGCCCAGAGTGATGAATTGGCAAAAGCGGCTCTACCGCAAAGCGACGGCCATGGTCGAATGCGGCAAGCGGGTGATTGATATCGGATGCGGCGACGGTACGCTCTTGAATGTCATGAAAGAAACGCGCAACGCCGTCGGCGACGGCGTGGAAATCGATATCGACCGCTATGTCGAAGCCATGTCCGACGGAAACAATGTCTTCTGGTGCGATGCCGACGAGGGGCTGGCGATGATCCCAGACCGGTATTACGACGTGGCGCTTTTGTCCGACACTCTGCAGGAAGTCAAGAATCCGCGCGGACTTTTGCGCGAGGCGCTCAGAATTGCGGATACGGCGATTGTATCGTTTCCGAACTTTGCCGAATACCGCATCCGGTTCTGTCTCGGGTTCAAGGGGCGGCTGCCGGTTTCGAAGGCATTGCCATTCGAGTGGTACGACACGCCGAACATCCATTGTGTCACCTTTGACGATTTCAAGCGCCTTTGCGATGCTGAAGGCTACGAGATCCGTGAAGTCAAGGCGGAATCGCGCCATTGGTTCGGGAAACTTTTGCTGTCCGTAGGGCTCAAGAATCTGGGCGCGGCTAAGATAATCGTGAAGATAGGCAAGAAATGACACTTCCTCAAAGAGTAGCACACATTTTGCGTCATGCAATGGCGCTTTTGCATCCGTGCGTATATGATGAACTCGGGCGCACGGCGGAACTCGACATAACCGGAGACCTCCTGCGCGAGCTTAAGTTGCTCATGCCAAATGACAACCCCGAAAAGGTGGTTTCGGAGTTCTTCAACCGGCTTTCAGAAGTGCGCAGGCTCGTGCGCAGCGATGTGGACGCGGCATACGAAGGCGACCCGGCGGCTACCAGCCGCATGGAGGTCGTGATGTCCTATCCAGGGCTGTATGCAGTCTCGGTTCATCGCCTGGCGCACGAATTGTATAGGCTTGGCGTCCCGATTATTCCACGCGTCATGAGTGAAATCGCGCATTCCAAGACTGGTATCGACATCCATCCCGGTGCACAGATAGGCGAGCGATTCTTCATCGATCACGGCACGGGGGTCGTCATCGGCGAAACCTGCATAATCGGCAAGGACGTGAAGTTGTACCAAGGCGTCACCTTGGGTGCGCTTTCTTTCGATAAAGATCCCGATACCGGAGAACTGGTGAAAGGCATAAAACGCCATCCGAACGTAGAGGACCATGTCGTCATTTATGCAGGAGCGACAATCCTCGGCGGCGATACTACGATCGGCCACCACTCTGAAATCGGCGGCAATGTGTGGATCAAGGATTCCGTGCCGCCTTATTCGCGCGTATACAATCCCGCACCTTCACCCGTAATAAGGAAAATATCATGAATACTATGGCTATATTGCTTGCGACAATGACAATGCTGCCTGTAATTCCCCAGCCGCGAGCGGCGGAGAAACTTGGCCCGGAGGGTTATCGCATCACAATTTCGAATGGCATGTGTTCGGTCGTGGCCGAGTCGCCGACCGGATACATTTGGGCAAACCAGACGTTGCGTCAGCTTGTCGCCGCCAACGGCGGAATGGCGGGATTGAACAAACTCAATATTGAAATCACCGACTCGCCCAAATACGCGGTGCGCGGTCTGACGCTTGATGTCGCGCGCCGCTATGTGCCGATGTCGTATCTCATGAGCCTCGTGGAGGAGATGAGCCGCTACAAACTTAACACGCTGCACATCCACCTGAACGACAATGAAATCTGCAAAGATCCCAATGTGGACTGGTCGACCAAATACGCGGCGTTCAGGCTTGAGAGCACAGTATGCCCGGAGTTGACAGCCAAAGACGGCTCGTACACGAAGGACGAGTTCCGCGAATTCATGAAATACGCAAAGTCTCGCGGAGTTACGGTCGTTCCGGAGATCGACGTGCCTGCTCATTCGCTGGCCTTTACGCGGGTCAGGCCGGAGTTCGCTTCGACGAAATACGGCGCCGACCATTTCGACCTGTCGAAGCAGGATGATATATTGCCGTGGCTGGAGCAGATTTTCGCCGAGTATCTTACTGGCGAAGATCCGGTCTTCGCCGGTCCTTACTGCCACATCGGTACAGACGAATACAACAAGGCCGAAGCGGAAGCGTTCCGCAAGTTTACCGATTCGATGCTCAAGATGGTGCGCAAATACGGGTATACGGCATGCGCTTGGGGTTCGCTTTCGCATGCGAAGGGCAAAACTCCGGTCATCGCTTCTCGCGATATCATCATGGACATCTGGAGCAATCAATTCTATAAGCCGGAAGAAGCCATGGCGGCGGGATACTCGATCGTCTCCATTCCGGACGGCTGGGTATACATTGTTCCAAAGGCCGGATACTACTACGACTTCCTGAATCTCCGCTTCCTTTACAACAACTGGGAGCCTAATGTCATCGGCGACAAGGTGTTCCCCGAGAATTGCGAACAGATTCTCGGCGGCAAGTTCGCGCTCTGGAATGACATGCTCGATGCTGTGTCGGTTGAAGACATCAAAGTGCGCATTTCGCACGCAATTCCGGTCATGGCGCAAAAGTTGTGGTCGGGCAAGGTTCAGGGTCAGACATTTGAGGAGTTCGAACTCTTGAGCGAGAAGCTCAGGCAGTGAACATCTGTTTCGATACGTTTGGATGCAGGCTGAACCGCGCGGAGTCGCTTGAAGAAGAGGCGAAAGCGGCGGCGGCCGGACACAAAATCGTAAAGACGCACACCGAGGCCGACCTCATCGTCGTCCGCGGCTGCTCGGTCACGGGCAGAGCTCAGCACGATTGCGAGTCTGAGATCAAACGCCTCAAAGAGAAATATCCCAGCAAGCGCATTTGGGTGACAGGGTGTCTGCCTGGTGCGCGGGCATTAATCATAAAGGCGGCGGCATCGTCTGGAACATCTGGCGGCGATCCCGTGCCGATGCGCACGGCGCGGGCTTATTTGAAGGTTCAGGACGGATGCAACAGCTCTTGCACTTATTGCATCGTTCCCAAATTCCGCGGCAAATCGAAAGCCGTGCCGTTCGATGAAGTCATGGCGAAAGCCCGCGCTTTTGTCGATGCAGGCTATCGCGAACTCGTCGTGACGGGGTGCAATCTTTGCCAATATCCAGATTTTCCGGCGCTTGTGGCGGCGCTTTGCGATATTTCGCCTGATTGCCGCGTGCGGCTCGGGTCGATCGAGCCAGGACCGTTCGCGGTCAAGATTGTGGATCTCATGAAGGAAAGGGCGAATCTGTGCAAGTTTCTGCACCTCTCGATCCAGTCCGGTTCGCAAAAGGTGCTCGCCGCGATGCGCAGGCCATACGAGGCCAAGGATCTTGAGCAGATACTTAAATACGCCGCAGAACAATTGCCGGGACTTTGCATCGGGTGCGATTTAATCGCGGGGTTTCCGCGTGAAAGCCTGATCGATCATCAGCTGTCGGCGGCACTTTTCCTGAGGCACAATATCACCAACGCGCATGTGTTCCCGTATTCCGAACGGCCGGGAACGGTTGCCGCCGCCGATGTTTTCGGGCAAATTCCCCGTGAGGTCAGGCGCGAGCGGGCTCGTGAGCTTGCCGAGCTTGCAAACCGGAATCTCGAGCGGTTCAAACGCCGGTTTGTCGGCAAAGAGGTCGCAGTGCTTGTCGAGACGCTCCCTGCCGACGGGAAAATCGCCGGTTGGACCAGCGAATATCTCTGGTGCGAATGCCGGGTTTCTTCGCGTACCACGCAAAAGCCGACCGACCGCACGAACGGCTTCAGGCGCCAGATCGTTAGAGTCGCGGTGGAAGGCGTTTCCGGGCGCGGACTTAAAGGGCGCATTCTCTAGGTATGGCTGGCGAAACGGTCAAGACTTCTGCCGTGTGCCTCGGGGTGCGGCGCTGGTCGCGCACGAGCCATGTCGTCACCTGGCTGACGCCGGAAGGCAAAATTTCAACAATCGCAAAGGGCGCGGAGCGTCCAAAGAGTTTTCTCTTGGGACAGTACGACGCCAACTATACTTGCGAGATTGTTTATTATGCGAGGGCGAAAAGCGGTTTGCATGCGCTCAGGGAATGCAGTCCGCTCAAGTTCCGCGAGTCGCTGCGCAAGGATTGGCGCCGTCTCGCGCTCATGGAATACTTCCGCTATCTGGTTGCGGAACTGGCGCCTTCGGGACCGGATGCCAAGGCCTGGATGGAGCTGCTGGAGACTGGACTCGATCGCGAGGAAGACAATCTCGTCGCACGGATGCTGGAATTCGAGATTGCCGTCTTGCGCCTCGCAGGGCTTTCGCCGTCGCTGACAGGATGCAAGGCGCCGGAGTCGCCATTCTATATAGATACCGGATCGTTCACCAGCCCCGGAATGCGCCAAATGCCTGTATCTATTGAGGTTGCGTCGACTTTGGCGCGTCCCGTCTTGCAAAAAAACTTGCGATTACTCCTTGACGCGGCGAGGGTAATTGGTGTATACTATTCATTCCATCTGGACTTTCCGGTCGATGTGCGCCGAAATGTCCTCAAACTGATTGCAAATGAAAAAGGAAATGAACATGAAAACGACTAGGATTCTCGGTGCGCTTGCCGTTGCGGCGTTGGCGGTTGCCGGATGCGAAAAACAGGAAAGTGCCGTGTCGGACGATATGGCGGTGTCCGTGGCCGGACGCGTTCTTACGCGCGGACAGATCGAGAGCGATGTAAAGGCGATGGTGGACGCCAAGATCGACCAAATTCCTGAAGGTCAGCGCGAATATGCCGAGACGATGATCAAGAACCAGCTGGTCCAGTCGTGGATTATCGAAAGTGCACTCGTCGCTCGTGCCGCCGCGGCGGGATATACAGTGACCGAGGAGGACATCAAGGCGCGTGAAGCGGAATTCGTGAAGTCCATGTCTTCAATCCCGGACGCTCCGAAGTCTCTCGACGAGTTCATGGAGAAGTTTCCGCTCGGCAAAGATCGCGCCCGCGAAGAACTCGAACATGGCATTTTGATCGACAAGTTCCTCAAGGCGGAAGTCGCCAAGGTTCCGCTCGACGTGACCGAGGAGGCGAATTCCATCATTGCGCGCATTGCGGCCGACAACGCAAAGAATGCCGCGACCGAAGCCGATGCCGAAAAGCGCATCGGTGAACTGAAGGCGGTTCTCGACCAGACTCCGGAGGCGGAGGTCAAGGCGAAATTTGCGGAACTCGCCAAGGCCGAAAGCGGCTGCCCAAGCTCGCGCAACGGCGGCGATCTCGGCACCTTCACGCATGGCCAGATGGTCAAGGAATTTGACGATTGCGCCTTTGCGCTCCCCGTCGGCAAGGTTTCCGATCCTGTCAAGACGCAGTTCGGCTATCACCTCATTCTCGTGACCGAAAAGACGCCTGCCGTGGAGGCGAAGGGCGACGAGCCTGCGGTTCCGGAGTCGGTACGCGCCTCGCATATTCTCATCAAGGTCGGCGAGAGCCAGAGCGTTCCCACGATTGAGGAAGTGACGGAATACCTCAAGGGTCAGCGCGAGCGCGGAATCGTGCAGGAGATCATCCTGAGGTCGATTTCCGAAGCCGGCGTCAAGACGGCGGAAGACTACAGCCAGTTCCTGCCTCCCCGCGACGAGCCGGAGACGGGAATGCCCGTCGAAGCCGCTCCCGCGCCGGAAACTCCGGCGGCGGAATAAAGCGCGAATATGTCTTGATTTCCAGACCGGAAATATGATATAATACGCGCCTGAATTTCAAACATTTGAAAGGAAAGAGAAAATGAGTCAGCATCCATCCCTCAAGGGCTCCGGCAAGATCACTTCCAAGCGCAACGTGTTGAAGCGTTTCGAGCGCGTCAACCTTCTCCAGAAGCGCGGCGAATGGAAAGAAGGCAGCCGCGGGCTGGGTCTCAAGAAGACCAAACCCGAGGCCTGATTTTGGACGCGCTGGTCCAGCAGGCATTCGAGCAGGCATTCCCGGGCGAGGATTTTTCCTTCGTCCGGGTTTTGCCTGCTACGGACCCAAAGTTTGGCGACTTCCAGTGCAATGATGCGCTCAAGCTCGCCAAGAAACTCAAACTGCCGCCGCGTGCGATTGCCGAGAAGGTGGCCGCGCTGCTGCCGCTCAAGGTGGAGGTTGCCGGTCCCGGATTCTTGAATATCACCGTAACCGGCGACTGGCTCGAGGGCCGCCTTTCGGAAATGTGCGCGGATGCGCATCTTGGCGTGGAGCAGTGCGGCAAAGGGCGCAAGGTCGTAATCGACTACTCGTCGCCGAACGCCGCCAAGCAGATGCACATTGGGCATATCCGCTCAACCGTAATCGGGTCGGCCATCGACCGCATCTTCCGTGCGCTGGGCTATGATGTGATCGCCGACAACCACCTTGGCGACTGGGGGACGCAGTTCGGCATTCTCATCAAGGGGTATCGCGAGTGCCTGAACGATAGCGAGCGCGAAAATCTCACCGTCGCCAACCTCGAAAAGTGCTATGTCCTTTCCGCCGCGAAGGCCAAGGAGAGCGAGGACTGGAAGGACGAGTGCCGCCGCGAGCTCGTGAAGCTCCAGCAGGGAGACGAAGAAAATCTCGGCTTGTGGAAGCGGTTTATCGATATTTCAATCGGCGAGTTCGAGCGCATGTATGCGAAGCTCGGCGTCAAGTTCGATACTTACCGCGGAGAGAGTTTCTACAATCCGATGATGCCGGGGATAGTTTCCCGCCTGGAGGAGATGGGGCTTGCAAAGGAGTCGGAAGGCGCGCTTATCGTGGATCTTTCCGATGAGGGGCTTGGCGTGGCGATCGTGCGCAAGTCCGATGGCGGCTACAACTATACTACAAGCGACCTTGCCTGCGTAAAATCGCGCGTTGAGGAATACAATCCCGAGCGGATTATCTATGTGACGGACGACCGTCAGCAGCTTCATTTCAAGCAGTTTTTCAATATTGCCGCCAAGATGGGCTATACCGGCGTCCAGCTTGTGCATGTGCCGTTCGGGCTCATGTCCTATCAGGGCAAGGCGATTTCGACGCGCGAGGGAAATCTCATCAAGCTCGACGATTTGCTTGCGGAGTCGGTGAAACGCTGTCTCGCTACGCTTTCGGAGCGCGGCAATGCCGATGAAGCTCTCGCCGAACAGATAGGCTATGGAGCGGTCAAGTATGCGGATTTGAGCCACGACCCCGCCACGGCGATCGATTTCAACTGGGACAAGGCGCTGGCGCTGGACGGCAATAGCGGTCCTTATCTGCAATATGCGTATGCCCGCGTCTGCTCGCTTATGGACAAGGCCGGCGAAGATCCAGAGGCGGTATCCGCCGCCGGTTTCGCCACGGAGAGCAATTCGGAAAAACAGCTGGCTTTGCAGCTGTTGAAGTTTCCGTCGGTCGTGCGCCGCGCCGCCGAGGCCTACAAGCCCAGCGTCCTCGCCGAGTATCTTTACGCGACATGCCAGCTTTATTCAAGTTTCTACCAGAACTCCCCGATCCTCAAAAGCGAGGCGGAATTGCGTTCGCGCAGGCTTAACCTCTGCCGCCTTTTCGGCAAGATTCTCAAAGCCGGGCTCGCCTTGTTGGGCATCGAGACGCCATCTCACATCTGACGAGGGCTGCCGTGGCCAGGGTCAGTCAGGCGCAAATCGAGGATGTCCGCTCGCGTATCGATCTAGCCGAGCTGATTGAATCGTATGGCCACCGCGTAAAGCGCGTCGGCTCGCGTTTCGTCTGCTGCTGTCCTTTCCACAACGAAAAAACTCCCAGCTTTTCGATTGACACCGCCAAGGGGCTTTACCATTGCTTTGGCTGCGGCGAGAGCGGCAGCGTATTTACCTTCGTGCAGAAGCAGGAAGGGCTTTCTTATATCGAGGCGGTGCGCAAATTAGCTTCGCGTGTCGGCGTCAAGCTCGAGGAGAAGGAAGATCCTCAAGCCAGGCTGCGCAACCGTCTTTTTTCGCTGATGACGGAGCTTTCGCAGTTTTATCACCGTTGCCTCGTGATGAAGGAGGCGACATTGGCGCGAGAGTATCTCGTCAAGCGCGATCTCGACGAAGCGACGCAGAAGGATTATGTTATCGGCTACGCGCCCAAGGGCATGGCGATCATCACGCAATGGGCGGCAAAATACAAATTCACGCTCGACGAACTCGAAGAAGCCGGCGTCATAAAAACTCCTCAAGGTCCTGGCGACAAAGGCTACCATCGCTTCGGCGGCAGATTGATGTTTTCGATTGCCGACCGTCAAGGCCGGGTCGTCGCATTTTCCGGTCGGCAGCTCGTGGAAAGCAAAAATTCCGGCAAATACGTCAACTCGCCCGAAACGCTGATCTTCAACAAGTCTTCGGTTCTGTTCGGGTTCGACAAGGCGTCGAAATTCATTGCCCGCGCACGCAACCGCGAAGTGATCGTCTGCGAAGGGCAGATCGACTGCATCCGGCTGCATATCTCCGGCTTTCCCAATGCCGTTGCGAGCCAAGGCACTGCTTTTACGCAAACCCATGCAAGAATGCTTCATCGCGTTGCCGATTCCGCTTTGCTGTGCTTCGATGACGATGCCGCTGGTCACAAGGCGACGGTGCGCACGGCCGGAATCCTGATGGCAGAGGGCATAACCGTGCGCGTCGCGAGCCTGCCAGACGGCGACGACCCGGACAGTTTTCTGCGCACCAAGGGCGCCGACGCCTTTCGCCGCATTATCGATGAAAAGGCGGAGTCGGTCGTTTCCTTCCAGATCCGCTCCGAACGCGCCAAGGAGGCTCACCCCGACAGTGCCGATGCTCTGGGCCGCATTTCCAAGGCGGTGCTGGAAACCATTTCCCAATGCTCCAACGCGGTAGTCCGCGCCGCGCTGCTGGACGAGGCGGCGCAGTTGCTCAAAGTCCCGGTTTTCGCGCTTGCCGAGGAAATGGGCAAGCTTCCCCGCCGGACGGTCGTTCCTGCCGAATCGCCGGTTGCGGACGACGAGGAAGATTTGCCGCCGATCCCGGACGATACCGGCGAATCGGCGGCGATCGACAGCATTGAAATGCGCGACGCCGGCGACATCATCCCGCCAACCCGGCTCGAACAGGCGATGATGGGAATTATGATTTCCAACCAGGACGACGAAGCCGTGGCGCTGGTCGTCAGGGAGCTTTTGCCGCCGAAAATCTTCGGTGGCGATTTCGCCCGCGATTTCGCCGCCAGTTGGCTTGCGCACGATTTGCCGGCTTTCGAGAAGTCGCTCGGCGACCTGGAGCGCAAGTGGTATGCGGAAATCGAATCCGGCGCCGGCAAGAGCGAGGCCTCGGAAATGGAGCCTGCGCACCAGATGCAGGAAATCGCACGCTCGCTGTGGCACGATTATCTGCGGCGGCTCAGGTTCAACACCGACAACGCCGCCGCGCAGCTCGAATACCAGATTGCCGCCAAATCCCTCGTGCGGATGCGCTGGCCGGACTTCAAGGCGTTCGTCAAGAATTTCAAAGAACATGCATAATCCGGAGAAACGAACATGGCAAAGATAGACAATTCCAAAATCCAGGCCATCCGCGACGAAGTGTCGCGGGTGATAGTAGGCCAGGAAAAACTTATCGACCGTCTCATTCTCGCGCTTGCGACCGGCGGACACATACTTCTCGAGGGCGTTCCCGGGCTCGCCAAAACCTTGAGCGTCAATACGCTCGCCAAGGTTCTAGGGCTCGACTTCCGCCGCATTTCCTTCACGCCGGATCTGCTCCCGGCCGATGTGACCGGCACGCTCGTCTACTCCCCCAAAACCGGCGAGTTCACTCCGAAGAAAGGCCCGGTGTTCGCGAATCTGCTTTTGGCCGATGAAATCAACCGCGCCCCGGCCAAGGTCCAGTCGGCGTTGCTCGAGGCGATGCAGGAGCGCCAGGTGACGATCGGCGACGACACCTACAAGCTGCCAGATCCTTTTCTGGTGCTCGCCACGCAGAACCCGTTGGAGCAGGAAGGAACCTATCCGCTCCCTGAAGCCCAGGTTGACCGCTTTATGTTCAAATGTCTCGTCTCGCCGCCATCCAAGGACGACGAGCGCAAAATCATGCGCCGCTTTGCCGAACAGGCGGAGAAGCCCGAGGCGCACACTTTGTGCACCCGCGAAGATGTCGACTTCCTTCGCTCCCAACTTAACGAAGTCTATTGCGACGAGAAGGTCGGCGAGTATATTCTCGATATCGTCTTCAAAACGCGTGTAAAAAATGAATATATTCAAAATGGCGCGAGTCCGCGCGCTACGCTCGCCCTGAACCTCGCCGCACGCGGCAACGCCATGCTCAAAGGCCGCGCATACGCCACGCCGCAGGATGTCAAGGAGGTCGTCTACGATGTCCTTCGCCACCGCATCATCCTTACCTACGAGGCGGAAGCGGAGAATGTCACCACCGACGACATTATCAAGAAGATTCTGGACGAAGTTCCCGTCCCCTGATGACCGGCAAGATCAAAGATTTGATGGCTCGCGTGGGGAAGATCCGAATCCTTACGCGTCGGCTCGTCGACGACCGGCTCTCCGGCGACTACCATTCGTCCTTCAAAGGCCAGGGCGTGGAGTTCGATGAAGTCCGGCCCTACGTTCCCGGCGACGATGTGCGCACGATCGACTGGAATGTCACCGCCAAGACGGGCGTTCCCTACATCAAACGCTTCGCCGAAGAGCGCGAGCTGACCGTCGTTTTCATGATCGACGTCTCCGGCAGCCAAGGCTTCGGCAGCGGCGGCGAGAAGGGCGAAAACCGTCGCACCAAGATGGAGGTCGCCGCCGAAGTCTCGTCGCTGCTCGCCCTTACCGCGATTCGCAATCAGGACAAGATCGGGCTGGTTCTTTTTTCCGACAAAGTGGAGAAATACATTCCGCCGCGCAAGGGACAGGGTGCGGTTTTGCGGCTTGTGCGCGAGGTGCTCGCCGCCGAAGACGGTGCGCACGGAAAAACGGATATCGCCGCCGCGCTCAAATTCCTCAGTTCCGTCCAGAAACGCAAGGCCGTTGTCTTTATCGTCAGCGATTTTCTCGATTCCGGCTATGAGCGTCTGCTCGCTTCCGCAAGCCGCCACCACGACATAATCGCGATTCCCGTCTCCGACCCCGCAGAGTGCGAACTTCCCGATGTGGGACTCGTCGAACTTGAAGACCCGGAATCCGGCGAGCTGATGCTCGTCGACACGTCGGACGCCGCCGTGCGCCGCCAATTCGCCGCCGCATCCGGCGCCGAGGCTAGTTCGCTCGCTACGCTCTTGCGCCGCAACGCGATCGATTCGCTCGAGGTGTCTACCGATCGTCCCTACATTTCCCAAGTGCGTGCGCTGTTCAAGCGCAGATCGAGGAAAAAATGATTTTCGCCATTCTTTTCGCCGCCGTCCTTTATTCGTCGGGCGAGGTGACAATTTCCGGAGACCGTCAAATCGATCCCTCGCGTGATGTTTTTATTGTCGTGACCCCCAAGGGAATCGAGCTGCGCGACAAATTCCGCGGTTTTCGCATCGCCGAAGACTATGAGGACGAAACCTCTACGCGCTGGCGGCTCGTTCCCGAACCGTGGGCCAAGGCCTACAAGATCGCGCCGTTCGCTTATGGCGGCGAAGTTCACGGCCCGGTGTATTTCGAGAATCCGGCGCCGCGCGAACCGGTCGCAGGCGGCATGACAGCTCGCGCCGACCGCGTTTGGCCGCCGTTGACCTTCAAATTGGTCGCCGCGGTCCTGGGCGTCATCCTGCTTGCGGCGGCGATTTGCGCACTCGTCGTTTTCGCGCTTAGGCTGCTTGCCCGCAGAGTGCGCGAACACTTCATGTCGCCCATCGAACGCGCTCGCGTCGAGCTCGACCGGCTCATCAAGTCCAATCTGCCGGCCAAGGGCAGATTCAAGGATTTCTACGTCGAGCTTACAATGGTCGTCCGCCGTTACATCCAGCGCAAGTATTCGATCAAGGCGCCAAATCTCACGACCGAAGAATTCCTCGCACTTAAGTCCACTGTGGACAATATGGAAATGGGCGATTTGCTCAAGGAATTTCTCGAATCGGCCGACATGGTGAAATTCGCCGGCGTCGCCGCCACTCTGGAGATGTCCGAAACCGCCACCAGAAACGCCCGCGAATATCTCGAAGGCGACAACGCCAAGGAGTCCAAATGACCTTCGCCGCACCTTGGGCATTGACGCTGTTTATTCCGCTGGCATTTGCCGCCTGGCGTCTTTTGCGTCATGGCCGCGACCGCGGCGTCAAATTCTCCGCGCTTTCCCGTCTTCCCCGCACTGGCGGCGGTTGGCGCGCGCTCGCCGCCAAGTCCGCGCCTTTCCTGCTGATCGCCGCGCTCGCGCTTCTGATCGTCGCGGCCGCGCGGCCGCGCTCCCCGCTTGCTCGCTCCACACGCTCGGTCGACGCCATCGCCATCGCCATGGTCGTGGACGTTTCGGGTTCGATGGACGCGCTCGACCTCGCTCCAAAGGGCGTTCAAGCCTATACCCGCGACATGACGCGCCTTGCGGTCGTCAAGAAACTCTTTGCCAAATTTGTGGAAAAGCGTCCCGACGACCTGATCGGACTCGTCACCTTCGGCGGATATGCCGCCACCCGCTCGCCGCTCACCGCCGACCACGAGGCGCTGCTCTCCGTCCTCAAAAGCGTGCAGATTCCGTCCATCGCCTACGACGCATATGGTCGGCCAATCGCCGGCGACGAACAGAAAACCGCAATCGGCGACGGCATTTCCGTCGCACTCCTGCGCCTCAAAAACGCCGACCTCAAGTCCAAGGTCGTCATTTTGCTTTCCGACGGCGAAAACAATGTCGGCTCGGTCGCGCCCAAGGAGGCGGCAGATGCCGCACGCGAGATGGGCATCAAGATCTACACTATCGGCGTGGGCACGAATGCCGACGCAGTTCCCGTCTTCGGACGCGATTTCTTCGGTCGCGAGACGATTTTGACGATGAACATGGTCTTCGATGAAGCCCAGTTGAAGGAAATCGCCGCCACGACCGGCGGCGTGTATTTCCCGGTCGATGACGACCAATCGCTGGAAAGGGCGCTCGCGGAAATCGATTCGCTGGAAACCACGCGCATCGATGCCGACGCTTACGACCGCTGGAGGGAGCATTTCGCGCTGCCGCTCTTTGCCGGTGCGATCCTCGCTTTCATCGCCATTTCGCTTTCAATGTCCGCCGTCCGCCGCGCAATGTAGCGTCCGCCCTGCCGTTCTCACGCTTTCGTCCGCGCTGGCAGGGCTTATCGCTCCTTGGACCGCCGCACCCATTGCATCAGAATGCGATTTTTGGTATAATATCGCCAAATGAAGGCAATTTTCATAGTGACCCGCTCGTTTCTCCGCACCAAGGAGAAGACCGATCCGTTTTTCGACCCGATAATCCGAGCAATCGCAGACCGCGAGGATATCGAGTGGAAAGTGTTTCTCTGGGAGAAGGGAGTCGAATGCGGCTATCCCAAGGAGCGCCTCGACGACTATCATGCGCTGGAAAAGTGCTGCATTATGCTCTATCGGTTATTCCGCCTCTTCGCTTGGCGCACTCCAGCCTGGAAACTCTACCGCCTCGCCGGACGGATCGTGCGTCCGTTCTTCGCGCGCAAATTCGCCGCCGACATCATAATCACCCAGGCCGGAATGTGCGCTGACGAATTTACCGGCATTGTCCCCTCGGCCCGCGTCGTCGATGTCCAGCATGGTGTCATTTATTCTCGCCACCGCGGCTACTTCGATTCCTCCGCCCGGCTCTTGCCCGGCTATCAGGGCATGAAGCAACGCGAATTCTGGCTTTTCGGTCCCGGCTATGCCGACTGCTTTTTCAAGCATCCCGACAATGCCGCCGACCTCGCAGGCCGCGTCCATGTAATCGGCGACCTTCTCCGCGCAAGTTCTCCTGATTCCAAGACCGCAGGCGGCGAACCTCGCGGCCAAAGCCCCAATCTCATGGTATTCTCCTTGCAGCTTACCGCCGATTCCAAGCCGGAAGAGCTTGCTGCGTCGGTCAAGCGCATGGAAGACTTTTTCGCCGGTTTCATCGCCAGATTCGGCAATAAGTACGAGTGTCTGGTCAAGCATCACCCGCGCTTCAACAATGTTTACGATTTATCTGGTTTTTACGCGCGTTTCCCGCAAATCAAGGAAACGAAAGCCCCGTGGCCGGAACTTTATCCGCGCATGGCGCTTCATGCCACATTCTCCTCCACCGTAACCTTCGATTGTGGGTCGGTCGGCATCCCTACGGTGCTACTCGATTTGCCGAACCCCGACATCCTCGACCGCGATTTCTTCCGTTACGACTACAATTATCCGTATTTTGGCAAATCTGCCGACGAAATTCTCGCGATTCCGGAGTTGGAACGCCGCGAGACGATTATTTCCTGGTATCGTCATTTCTACGCGCCATTCGACGCCGCCCACGCCCGCACCCTAGTCATGGAACGGGGGACGGTGGGAAAAGTGAGAAACTAGTTCTCAAACTTCAATGTCGAGCCTCCTTTCCTTCGTAGTCTAGACTTATCGACTTCGTAGTCTAGACTTATCGACTTCGTAGTCCAGCCTTCTCGACTTCGTAGTCCAGCTCCCTTTCCTTCGTAGTCCAGCTCCATTTCCTTCGTAGACCAGTCTTCTCGGCTTGGTAGGGCTTATCGCCCCTTGGGTCGGAGCGGTGTGCGTTGCTTGCGTATATGGATTTTGCGGCGAGATGGGTTGCCCCCCCCCCCTTGTAAAAATGTCCAGTATATGATACAATATCCCATGTAATCACGGGAATTGTCCGATTACCATGCGCCAAATTACATGTCGAAGTTCAATGTAGGCAGCGTCACGCGCTTCTATGTTCCCCTGCTGCTGCAGGGGTTCTCGCAGTCGCTCGCATATCCGCTTGTCGCCGGAATCGTCACGCACGGCGCGATGGGCGTGGATGCGCTCACGGCCTTCAGTCAGGGGCAAATGGTCATGTTCATGATTGGCGCAATCGGCGGCGGACTTATAACCACCGGGCTTGTCTTTGCGAAGACCTGGGTCGGCTATGTCGCCTTCAAACGCCTCAATGCGCTGATGATGTCCGTGCTGTTGGCGATTCAGTGCATAGCCGCGATGCCGCCGTTTTCCGACTGGATATTTTCCGGGCTCTTCAACCTTCCGCCAGAACTCTCCCGCATTGCGTCGCGAACGTTGCTTTTCGGCACCGTGATGAACGGGTTTTTCTTCCTTCGCAATGTTCCGATGGTCGTCCTTTTCGACAGCCTCGAAAGCGCAAAGGCGAACTATGCTACGCTCATTCGCCTCGTTGCAACATTCGCGCTCGCCGTCTCTTTCCCGCAGATGGGACTTGTCGGGCCGCGATGGGGGCTTGTGGCGCTGACATTTGGCGTCGGCGTGGAACTTGTCGCGACATGGCTTTTTGCCCGTCCATACGTCGCAAGGCTTCCCAACCGGCCTCAGATCGAAGACGCCCGGTCGCTTCCCGATATTCCGCGCCTTACCCTAGAGCAGTTCCGCTTCACGCTTCCGCTTTCGCTCGGCGGTTTTCTGCTGATGCTCTCCCCGGTCGCAATCGCCGCCTTCGTCGGAAGGACGGTCGATCCGAAGGACATGCTCGCCATTCACTATGTCACAATCGGTGTGGCAAATCCCGTGGCTTTTGCCGCGCTTCGCATGCAAACGGTGGCGATCAAGTTCCCGCCGGAGTATGCAGGCGACCGGCGACTTCTTGCGTATGCGGTTGTTGCGGGTCTGATTCTGGGCGTTGTTCCGCTTGCGTTTTCGACCCCGTTGATTGGCGGCTGGTACTTCGGTATGTATCAGAATGTTCCGCCGCGCATTATTCCGACGGCCTGCATGGCGGTTGGAATCTATTCGCTGCTTCCCGTCGTCCAGGCGGTGCGCGCCCGTGTCGAGGGTCTGGCGGCGCTGGCAAAGCGTCCAAAGGCAATAATGGCGGGGCAGATCGCCTACACGGCATCGCTTTTCGCCGTCTGCTCCAGCCTTTTGTATCTTGGTGCGCCGGGCTGGGCAATGGCCGTCACCGCAATTTTCATAGCACCCATTTGCGTCACCGTCACCATTTATGCCGTGCTTGCCATTGCCGGCGAGTAAGGGAACAGGGAGAGATTTTTTCCAAATCACTTGCAGTGGCGAAAAATTTTTGCTATAATACACGCATAAAGACGAAAACAAAGTGAATAAACACGGCGAGGAGATGCGATGGAAGAGCAGATCAAGACGAAACTGGAGACTTTGCGCGGTGGCCTGCAGGCTGACGGCGGCGATTTGGAATTGGTGAGAATCGATGGCAAGGTCGTGTATTTGCGGCTCGTGGGGCATTGCGGAAGTTGTCCGTTCGCAATGATGACTTTGAAACAGGGAATCGAAACCGCTTTGCAGGAGATCGATCCGGAAATAACCGTCGAAAGGGTGGAATAGCCCGATGAAGTGCCCCAAATGCGGATGCGCCGACGACAAGGTCGTTGACTCGCGAGGATGTCGCGAGGGTGCGGCAATACGCCGCAGGCGCGTCTGCGAAAGCTGCGGCTACCGCTTCACCACCTACGAGGAAGTCGTAAAGGACGAGACGCGCGTTCAGAAGCGCGACGGCTCGTACGAACCGTTCGACCGCACCAAGGTGGAAGTGGCGATCCGCCGCGCCTGCGGCAAACGCCCGGTCAACGACGAGCAGATCCGCACGATGATCGATCATGTGGTCGCGAAGGTCGATGGCGATACGGTGACGTCCGACCGCGTGGCGGAGCTGGTCATGGCCGAACTTCACCGGGTGGACGAAGTGGCGTATATCAGATTCGCGAGCGTGTACCGCAAATTCACGGATGTGGCGCAATTTCTGTCGGCGATAACGGAGATCGTGAAGAAATGATCGAAGAGGTCTATCGCCGTCCGCCGATTCGCGTGGCGCTGATGGGGCTTGGGCGTGCGATGTTCAACGACCATTTCCCGGTGTTCGTCAAGCATCCTGCGCTTTTTGAAGTGGTGGCGGCGTGCGATACGCTCAAAGAGCGGCGCGACCTCGTCAAACAGCATTTCCCCAAGTGCAAGATGTTCCGCCAGTTTTCGGACATGCTTGACGAGCGCGACATCGATCTTGTGGACATTGCGACGCCGACATCGTCGCATCTCAAGGATGCAACGCGGGCATTGGCGACGGGGCGGTGGGTTTTGCTGGAGTCGCCGATGGTGACGACGCCCGACGACACGCAGATTTTGCGCGGTGCGGCGATCAAGGCGAAAAACCGCCTTATCATCATGGAGCGGGGAATGTTCGCGCCGGATTATCTTCTGGCCAAACAGGCGATGAAGGATTCGCGGTTGGGGACGATCCACTCGATCAGGATAAGGAATTCCGACTACATTCGCCGCGACGATTGGCAGTGCATAAAACGGCTTGGCGGCGGCGCGTGCTACTATGCGATGATTTCGCCGGTGATGCAGGCGCTTGAGCTTTTGCCGGTGCCGCCGTTCCAGATCTGGTGCGACTTGAAGCGCGTCGCGTCCCTGGGCGATTCCGAAGATTGCGTGAGGCTGTGCATAAAAACGCGCGACGAGATCAGCGCGGACGTAGAATATTCCGGCGGCGTTTTGCCTGGCGACGAAGAACCAAGCTTCAAGATAATCGGCGATCGCGGCAGCTTTACGGTCTGGCAGGGAGCGAAGGAAGGCAAGGCGCGGTTCATCGATCCCGGACACGAATTCCCGCGGCGCCGGTCGTCGGTGCGCACACCGCCGCTCAAAGACCGGCATGAGCGCTTCGAGATTGCGGAAGAGACGGTGGCGCTCCCGAAGGGAACGCTCAGCGGTCCCAGCGCCTTTTGGCGCCATGTCTACGATTCGGTCAGATCCGGTTCGCCGTTCCCGGTGTCGCTGGATGCATCGATCGAAGCGGTGAGATTCGCATATTTGATGAAAAAGACAAGCCCCTACTGGAGCGGAAACTGAGATGGCAGGAAGAAACAAGAAACAGATAACCGAGAGCCTCGAAGACTATATCGAGGCCATTTATATTTTGGCGCAGAAGACCGGCGAGGCGCAGGTTCGCGACATCGCCAAAGGCCTGAAGATCACAATGCCCTCGGTCGTAAAGGCGATCAAGGAGCTTACCGCGCTGGAACTCGTGTCGCACGAGCCTTATGCCGGGGTGAAGCTTACCGAAAAAGGCGTGCGCGAGGCGCGTTTCGTTCTCGGGCGGCATTTGCTGCTGAAGAAATTCCTCAAGGGCCTTGGCGTGAGCGAACAGGCGGCGGAGCATGACGCCTGCCTGATGGAGCACGACCTTTCCGCGGAGACTATCGAACGCATTCGCAGGCTGGTGGAGAAAAACTTCAAAGTAGTGACAACGGGCAAAAAGGCGCCGGCGAAAGCCAGGAAGGATGAAGCAAAATGAAAGAGCAGGTCGAAGCAATCAAGGAGTTGCAGGAGCTCGTGCTCATCCGCGACGAATATTGCCAGCGCGGCAACGGCAGCAGACTGGACGAGTTCAATGCGCGCATCGACGCAGTGAAGGCGAAGCTTTCCCCGCAAGTCAAAACGGTGTTCGAGCGGCTCTACAAGCGCAATCACGTGGCGGCGGCGGGGCTCGCGAACAACTGCTGCGCGGCGTGCGGGATGTCGGTGCCGATCGCGAGCGTCCAGATGGTGAAGAAGGCGCAGCATCTCGTGTGCTGCGCGAGCTGCGGAAGGATTCTGTATGCCGATGACGCCGACACGGTCTCCAACGTCAAAGGCAGGGTCGATCTCGACGGAAAGATCGGAATCGAGCGTTTTTCCGGCGAAAAGCTCATGCTTCCCGGACTCAAGGCCAAGGATCGCGCCGATGCCATCGCCGAACTCGCGGGGCTGCTGGAGAAAAACGGATTCATCAAGAGCGCCGACAACATGGTCGCCGCCGCGATGGAGCGCGAACAGATACTTTCCACCGCAACGGATCACGATATCGCCTTCCCGCACGTTCGCGGGGTGGAGGGCGGCGGGCTCACGGTGGCGATCGGCACTTCGAGAAAGGGCGTCAAGTGGGACGGGCTTACGGTGCATATCGTGATTCTCGCGATGATTCCCGTGGCGGTCAGTTCCTACTATTTGAAGTTCATGGGGTCGATCACGAAGAGTCTTTCCAAGGCGGCGGCGCGGCAGGCGGTGATTGCGGCCGCAGACGCCGATGAGCTTTGGAAGGCCTTGCAGAAGACGACCCGTGCGGAACTGAAGTGAGACTTTGGCCGGCTCTCGTGGCGGCAACCGTCGTTTTAGCGCCGGTTGCCCAGGCCGCGGCGGATACGACGGCATCGGCGCACCGCCGCTCGCCGTGTCTCGCATATCTCTCGATTGACGCGCAAACCGGAAGAGTGCTCGCGGCGGAGGGCATCCGGCGCGAGGCATATCCGGCATCGTGCACGAAACTCATGACGATGCGTCTGGCGTTCAGGGCGATGAAACTTGGACGGTTCTCGCTTGACGATGTCTTGGTGCAGTCGGAACGTTCTGCGATGGAGGAGCCCAGCAAGATCGGGCTTGAGGTGGGCGAAACGATTACCGTGGACAATGCCTTCAAGGCTCTCATGGTCAAGAGCGCCAACGATGTGGCGGTCATGGTTGCCGAAAAAGTAGGCGGCACGGTGGAGAATTTCGTCGACCTCATGAATATCGAGGCGCGCAATCTGGGGATGAAGAACACCCATTACGCATCGCCCAACGGATTGCCGCCGCCGAAGGGATCGAATCGCGGATTCGACATCTCCACCGCAGAAGACCTCGCCAAACTCGCCATGGCGCTTTTGCGCGACAATCCCGAAATCATCCAGTGGACATCGATTAAATCGACCACGATTCCCGGTCCCGGCGGCAAACCGATGTGGCTGCAGAACCACAACAATGTTTTGTGGAAGAAGGGCTACAAGGTCAAAGAGGCTGACGGACTGAAGACGGGCTTCATCAAGGCCGGCGGGTGTTCGCTCGTGTTGACGGGCGAGCGCGGCGGCAAAAGGGCGATAGTCGTCGTTTTGGGGAGCAATACGGCGGCGGAGCGCGATGCGCTTGCGGGCAGGCTGCTCAAGGTGGCGTTGGACAAGATTGCGCGATAATGACTGCGGTTTTACTTGCGATTGCGGTGAGTTCGGCCGATGCCATATGGGCGGTGCGCGGCTGGACACGCGAGGGCGGCACGCTTGCGGCGGTGGGTGCGCCAGTCTCGGCAACGGCGCACTATCCGGAAGACGGCGGCAAATATTTTTCGGTGAAAACGACTTTCGGCACGGTGTTTGTCGCAGGAGACACGTCGGACGAACCGATTATCGCTTTTACCGGCGGCGGCGAAGATTTGTCGGAGCTGGATGAAAATTCGCCGCTTGCGGCACTTCTCGCGCGGCGCAGGCGAACCGGCGGCAACAGGCTTTCAAAGTGGAACCGGCTGGTCGCCAACGGTTCGCCGACTGCGATCAAGGCGCGTTTGATGTCGGGAAATTATATTTCGAACGTCGGCGATATGCGCGTCGAGCCGCTTGTCAAGTCCAAGTGGGGGCAGGGTTCGGTTGAATCGGAACTTTGCTACAACTACTACACGCCGGAAGATTGCGTGTGCGGATGCGTGGCTACGGCAATGGCGCAAGTAATGCGCTACCATGAATATCCAACCAACGCAATTGAACAATATTCGCGAGATTGCAAATACGAGAATGTCGCGACCAACTGCACCATGATCGGCGGAGTCTACGATTGGGAGAAGATGCCGCTCGTTCCCGACAATGTTGCAACGGAGGACGAGCGCAAGGAGATAGGCAAGCTCGCATACGATGCAGGAGTTGCGACATATATGCAATGGGGGAAAGACGTCAGCGGAACCTATGATTGTCTAGTGCCCGGTGCGATGTCGGAGATATTCGGCTATAAGTCGACAGTGGTCCTTGACAGCTATATCGGTTGCTGCTATCCGGAATATGGCGGCAGTGGCGTCGATATGCTCGTCACCAACAATCTGGAGACGGCGGTTTTCTCTAATCTCGATGCCGGATATCCGGTCTTGCTGGGAATAGAAAATGACAATAGCGGTCATTGCGTCGTTGGCGACGGCTACGGCTTCAATGACGGGGATGCGTATGTTCACTTGAATATGGGCTGGAGCGGCCAATACGACCTGTGGTACAATCTGCCGGATGTCAACCTGCCGGATGTCAACGAATTTGACGATTGTTCGGATGTTGTCTACAATATAATTCCGGGAGAGACTCGGAAGGCGACGCTGTCCGGGCGCGTCACTTACGGCGGCAGCGGAGTTGGCGGCTTGACGGTCGGGCTCTATCGCGGCGCGGAGAAAATCGCAGAGACCGAAACGAGCGAATATGGCGTATACGGCTTTGCGGTTGAGGGCGGAAACGATTATATCATAAAAGTCGCATTGCCGGTAATCTACGCCGCGAACGACATTGAGAATGTCGCGCTAAAGTTGCCAGCGGTTGAAAAATTGCCGTATGACAATTTGCCTGAAACATGCTATGGCGTCATCAACGCGTCCAATACCGGCAATTCGTGGGGCAACGACATTGAGCTCGAAGATGTAATCGTGGCGGCGACGGACGGCAATGGCGGCGGCATTGCAATTCCCGCAAGCTGGTTCACGAACTACTACGAATCGGCGGTGGCTGAAGCATCGACGGTCGACGCGCTCGCCGTGATTGCCGAACAAACGGCGGCAAACGGCGTAAACTCGGTCGCCGAATGCTATGTGGCTTTGCTTGATCCCACGAACGAAAATTCCAGATTTGTCGCGTACATAACCTTTGATGACGACAACAAGCCGCAAATCGATTGGTCGCCCAAAGACGAGACGAGGCGCGAATATGTCGTTTCCAATTCGAGCGATCTGGCGGCATGGAAACTGCTGCCGGATACGGCCACGAATTCGTTTTTCAAGGTTGGGGTGAAACTCAAGTGAAGCTGGTCGAACGGGTGGTCGAATATGTTGCGTCAAAGGCGCGGGAGAATATCGCGCTTGACATGTCGCATCTGATGGTCGTGGTGCCCACCGCGCAGGCGGGGCGCAACCTCAGGCGGCATCTCGCGATGAAATTTTCTCCGCGTGCGATTTTGCCGCCGCGCGTAGTGCAGCCGTCGCGCTTGTGCCGTCCGGAAAACGAGGTGAATCTGCGTATCGCCACCGAAACGGAAATTGCGGCTTGCTGGATGAAGTGGAGCAGCGGGAAAATGCGCGGTGCACTCTCTCGCATCCAAGACGTGTGGCGGATTCTCGCCGGCGGAGGGCTGGCGATCGAGGATGTCGTCTCGACAGATTATCCCGAACGCTGGAAGCGTCTCAAAGAAGTGGAGCGCGGCTTTTTCGGATTTCTTGCCGACCATGGGCTTCTCTACCCGACGATGCTTATGCGCATGGCCAAGAATGCTCCACGGCAGATTGATGAAGAGGTCGAAGAAGTCATTCTGCCGCCGATGCTCGATCCGCCCAAGGTTTTCCATCATGTTCTCGCCGCGCAACGTTCCGATCTCAAGGTGACGCATCTGCAATCCGCGCCGGACGGCGGCACTGACAATTTGCGCGACGAGGATATTTTCGTCTATGGCGATTTCCACGCGCTTGCCGAGAATTGCCGCCCGGGAAGAATGTGCATTGCGGATGCGGAACTTTTCCCCGACATGGAGGCTTCGCTCCTGGCGCGCGGATTCGAACTCCACAATCCAGAGCCGCACGCGCTGCTTGCGTCGTCGCTCGGGCGCGAAGTGCGAAATATTGCGAAGGCGTGTCCGTCCGGCGGCAATTTGGCGGCGTTTGTCCGCGCTGAACTTTCGACGCGCTATCGCGGGAAGAAGAACCTGAACAAGGAATTCATCGCGGCGGCAGAAGCGACGAGAGCGCTTTTGGACGAAATGTCGTCGGACACGGTTTCGCGGCTCGCGCTTTCGCCTGCGGAAATGCAGGAACTTTTCGAGATCCGGCTTAAGGAAGCAAGCTATCAACTTGAGCCCGGAAGTTCCGATACGCTTGTCACCGAGGGTTGGCTGGAGCTGGCGTGGAGCGATGCGGAGAGTCTTGATATCGCAGGATTTCACGAAGGAGCCGTGCCGGAGAGTATTGCCGGACACGAATATCTGCCGGATGCATTCCGCCGCGAACTCGGGTTGGCAACGAACGAAGACCGCTTGAAGCGCGATCGGGCAATCCTAAATGAAGTAGTCGGCACGCGAGAGCGCGGAGCGGTGAAAATCCATGTGGCGCGTGCAAATAATGTCGGCGACCTCAAAAAGCCCTCGCGGCTTTTGTTCGAGGTTCCGGATTCTGCGCTGCTCGCGCGCGTCAGAAAAGTATTAGATGAGAAAGAATCGATACCGCCGCTGCCGTCCGGCAGGAAACTCGAAGTAGCATTTCCGGAATCGGTGCCTGTGCCCAAGCGCCTCTCGCCGTCGGCAATCGCCGACTATATTCGCTGCCCCAAGCTTTATCTCCTGCGGCGCGTCCTAAAGATGGAACCTTTGAAGGATGAGCGCGAATTCGACGCGGCGACCTTCGGCAGCCTCGTGCACCACGTCTTGAAGCAATATGCAGATGAACAAATCCACCGCGGCGCACAACTTGCGCATGAAGAGGATATCCGCGCACGGCTCAGGATTTTCGTAGACGATGTGCGCCGCGAATATCGCGATTCGGATCTCGCCAGAGAGCTGCAGCTCGATGCGCTTGAAGCGCGTGTCATGGAGTTTGCGCGCATTCAGGCGAATCTCGCGCAAGAAGGATGGCGTATAGCCCACGCTGAAATCGCGCGCTCGGCGCGGCCTTTCAAGCATCTCGGACTCGACATGGAGATTTTCGGCAAGATCGACCGCGTGGATGTGCATCCCGAAAAAGGAACGCGGATAATCGACTACAAAACTTGGGGCAAGTACGAGAAGAAAAAAGCCAACAACGTCCAGTTGCCGCTTTACGGATTGTGTTATGGCGACGAAGCGGCGAGCCTGACGCACTTGGTGCTGGGCGACGCGCCGGAGAATGTTCAGCTCAAGGAGATGGGCGAGAATGATCGCGAAGCCTTGATCCAGGATGCGGCGACGGCGATTTCGGGGATTATGAGCGGTGATTTCGATTCGCCCGGTGAAGAGGAGGACGCATGGCGTTCGGCAATCTTCTGATCCGCGCGAGTGCCGGTACCGGCAAGACGTATAAGCTTGCCATGCGCTTCATCGAACTGATGAAGAAGGGCAAGGTCGCGCCGGAATCGATCATCGCCGTCACGTTTTCACGCGCCGCCGCACAGGAAATCTATTTGAAGATCATCAATCTGCTTGTTGAGTTGGCGGAAAAAGATCCTTCGTATATCCCATTGATTCGCAAAACGATCTCCACTCAGCATCGCGGGACAATTGCCACTATCGACAGTTTTATCATGCGCATCGTTAAGGCTTTCCCTTCCGAACTGGGAATAGATTCCGGCGTCACCGATGTGCTCTCCGAGTGGAAGGAGAAGGACGCTTTCGATCGCGCTGTAGATCGTGTGCTCGCAAGGAAAAACGATGAACTTGGTTTCTTGGGGATTTTTCGCGATGCGGTAAAGGGCAAATGGAGCGTCAGTTGCCGGGATCGGATTTCACGCGCAATTCGCGGATTCAAGGATTGGTTCCTTGAGCATCGCGATGCGGCGCGGCAAATTACCCGCGAGGGAATGTGGCGCAAGTTTGGCGTGAGCGAAGAGCCTGACGAAAAACCATGGGACTCCCCCGACTGGAATCTGGACGATCCTTTGTGCAAGGAAATCGCCAAGCGAGGAAATGCAGGACAAGGAGCCGAGTCGATTTCCAAGACGCTTTCGCCGGTCGCCGCAGAATTGCTCGCTGGAGGAGCCGGAGGCGGCGTTGTGTATACATACAATAGGAAGGAGCGCGTAATTTCGCCGACGGATGCCGGACTTGTCCGTTATGGCGTGCAGATTCTCTATTCCCGGTATATGCGGAGGCAAATCGACTCCGCGCTCGCAATCTTCCGTCTTCTCGATATAATATATAATGAATACGACCGCGTTGCCAGACGGCAAGGAAAATTGACGTTTTCCGATTTTACCCGGATTCAAGCTTCGAATGAACTGGGGGAAGGGCAACTTAAACTTGCAGACGTTCAATTCCGTCTCGATTCGCGTCTCGACCACTGGGAACTTGACGAATTTCAAGATACGAGCGACAGCCAGTGGCAAGGCCTAAAGCATCTCGTCGAGAGTGCCGCCGATGGCGAAGGCGGTCGTTCGGTCATGGTCGTAGGCGACTTGAAGCAGTCGATTTACGGTTGGCGCGGCGGCAGCGACAGGCCATTCCGCGAACTGATGGAGTCGGGATTCTTTGACGGCGACAAGGGCGCGACCGAGGATTCCGATGTTTCGCATCGCTACGGCGGCAAAATTGCAGATTTCATCAACAAGGTTTTCGCTCCGGAAAGAATCGGGATTGAATCGTGGAAGTGCGAGTGGCGTGAACATGAAAGCGTCGCCGGCGGCGGCTTCGTGCGGATCATCGAGGCGATTCCGGATGGAGATGAAACGGACCACGAGGCGCAAATGCGTACGCTGGTCGAGGAAGTTGTGCGCGAGTGGGCGGCGCATGAGTCCGCGAATTCGGATGAGACGATCGCAATTTTGGTGAGGACGAACAGCGAGGGAGACGAAATTGCCAAGCTGATCGCGAAGGCGGGCGTCGCTTGCGTATGGGAAGGCAAGTCTAGTATCGCCGACGATTGGTCGGTGAGCTCGATTTTGTATTTGCTGCGTCTGTCTGAACATCCTGAAGACGATTCGTGCTGGAATGCGGTGAAAGTCCTTTCGCCGCTGAAGACGGTTCTTTTCCCGGGACTTGAAACCGCCGCCGATGTCGCCGCAGCCGTTGGCGAAAAGCTGCTCAAGGAAGGGCTGTCGCGCACGGTCTGCGATTTCGCCGCCAAGCTTGAAGTGGATGTGAAGGATCTTGTGCGCCTAGCGCGCGACTACGAGCAGCTTGCCGATAGCGAATACTCGATGGATAATTTCGCGCGATATGTGAAGGATCAGTCGCGGCGGGAAAACGCGCTTGGTCCAAGGGTTGTGCATATCCTGACGATTCACCGTTCAAAAGGCCTTACCTTCGAGCGTGTTTTTTGCGTTCTGCCGGATGGATTCGATTTTGCCAACGGCGTTTACAACGGGCAGGATGTTTTGCGCACTTCCGATTGGGTTCTGCCGCACATCTCAAAGAATGTCGCCGCGTTCAACGGCGTTTTGGAAAGAGCGCTTGCGTCGCAGCTGGAGGTGGCGGCGTTGGCGAATGTCAATACGAATTACGTCGCCTTGACGCGTGCAAGGAATGCGGTGTTTCTTGTCGTTCCCAAGGATGCCGCCGCAGGCCTGGACAAAGAGAATGGCGAGTATCTGGCCTACAATCAAATTCCCAGTCCACAACCGGGCGATCAAGCGATCGGAAAAACGGAAATCCAGCTGTGTGAGGACGCGTCACCTTTTCGCCGCCGCACGCCATCGACTGAAATCCCGCATTTATCGCGTGGCGATATCGATCTTTTTGCGGATGATTTCGGGGCGGCGACCGAGCGTGGAAAGGCTGAGCACGCCAAATTTGCCGCCATCGAGTGGGGCGAAGGAGTATTTGCGAAACCGTCCGACGATGCGGTGGTATGGCGTGAGAAACCGTATGAACTTTTGAAGGACGGCGTTTGGGAATCTGGAACTTTCGACCGCGTCGTCTTTTCCGGCGCTGGAGCAGGGCGCACGGCGCATATTGTCGACTTCAAGACGAATCGACTCCGCGGCGGCGAGACGCCCGATGAATTTGCGCGGCGCATGGCAGCGGTATACTCTGGACAGCTTGCCGCCTACCGCGAAGCACTCTCGGCACTTACGGGCATCCCGCGAGAGCGCATCCGGACATCTCTTTATCTCGCCGCCATATCCTGCGTTTTCGATTGTTGACAAGGCGGCGGAAATTATGATATAATATCAACAATCAATTGCTCAAAACAAGGAGAAAAACAATGAATCGTTTTGCGAAGTACATGTTCATGGCTGCTCTTGCGGCCGCGATTCCGGCTTTTGCGCAGGAAGCCGAAGATGTCGGCGAGGGTGCGCAGGGTTATACGCCTATTTTGCTCGGGCTCGCTTCCCCGGTTAGCATCCCTTACGGCAATGCGCAGTGGGATGTGCGCGGTGTCGGTCTCAGCCTGTTCTACACTGATGCCCCCAAGGTCTATGGTCTCAATCTGGTGCCGTGCGGTGCGGCGTTGAACCGCGACGAGATGTATGGCGTCGATATCGCCCCGGTTTTCACTTGGTGCCAGAAGAATGCGTATGGCGTGCGCCTGGCGCTCGGCGGACATATCAGCAATGCGGAAAACTGCGGCGTCCAGATTGGCGGAATTTCGTTCCAGCGCATGTTCCAAGGCATTGACGTTGAACTCGCGCTGGCGGTCGGTGAATCGTGCGAAGGTCTGCAGGCGGCGTTTATTGCGACTTGCAACAAGAATAAGACGACCGGCCTCAACATGGCCGCTGGCGTGAACCTTGCCGAAGAAGTCCATGGTTGCCAGATCGCCGGCATCTTCAATGAGACCGACGAACTTACCGGTTGCCAGATCGGTCTCTTCAATTTTGCCAAGGAGTGCCCCAAGGGTTTGCAGATCGGTCTCATCAACGTGATCGTCGACAACCAGATCAAGGCACTGCCCTTCGTCAATGGCTACTTCGGCGAATAATCGCTTTCTCAAGAAAGCCCAAAAGAGCGACGGCAGTTCCGTCAAGAAAGTCCACGGTCTCGGCCGTGGACTTGATGGATTGCTTTCTGGCCGTAGCGAAGTTCCGGAGCTGAAGATGCCGCCGCTCTCGTCGCCTGCAAATGGCGGCGGCACGGCATTGGAGCTTAAGATCGCGGAAATCGAGCGTTCGCCTTACCAGCCGCGCCGCGAGTTCCGCGAAGAGGAACTCGCCGAACTCGGCGAGTCGCTCAAGAACAGCGGGCTCATCCAGCCGCCGACGGTCCGCAAGAACGAGGCTGGCCGCTACGAACTTATTTGCGGCGAGCGCCGCCTTCGTGCGGCGCAGCGAATCGGCTGGGACAAGATACGCGTGACGCTTGTCGATGCCGACGCCCAGACGGCGGCGGTGATGACGACGACGGAGAACCTCCAGCGCGAAGACTTGAATCCGATCGAGGAGGCGGAAAGCTACCGCACGCTGCAGGAGCAATTCAACCTTACGCAGGCGGAAGTTGCCGAGAAGGTGGGCAAGGGCCGCGCGACTGTCGCAAACTCCACGCGGCTACTGGAACTCCCAGACGAGGTGCGGTCGCTCGTCGAAAAGCGGATTTTGTCGGTTGGCCACGCTAAACTTTTGTTGTCGCTCGAAGATGACAAAGAGCGGATTCTCTTCGCTCGCGACATCATAGACCGGCATATGACCGTCAGGGAACTCGAGAACCGCATCGCCCGGCGTAACGCGCCGGTGCAGCCAAAGAATCCAGGCGTGCCGGATATTCCTGCGGGGTATGTGCGCGATCTTGCCGACAAGCTTAAAAAGCATCTTGGATGCGCGGTCCGGCTTACGAGCGGTGTGACTCACGCCAACGGTCGCCACACGAAGGGTGTTCTTGAGATCGATTTCTTCGACAACGACGACCTCGACCGCGTGATTAAGATGATCGGGCTGGACGTCAACTGACGATGTTCGTTTCGTTGATTTTCGCTGCCGCGCTGACGTTTACCGACGCTCACGCCGCCAAGGCTTATTCGTGCGCAAGCACACTCGTGGAACGCCATTCTCCGCGTGACGCCGGAACCGTCCGAAGCAAAATCGCCTCAAATTGGATTCTCGACACCGCTTCGGCGGCGGGGTTGAATGTCCGCCGCGACAGTTTCACCGTCAAAATGCCGCAAGGCCGTCGCCGTCTGACCAATCTGGTAGCCGAACTTAAAGTGTCGGAAGACGCTCCGTGGATCGTCCTCGTGTCGCACTACGATACGAAGACCGGGGTCGATTGTCCCGGCGCGAATGACGGTGCGTCCACTAGCGGACTGCTTATTGCGATTGGCGAGATGCTTGGTTCGTGGCGCGGCAAAGAACTCCCGAAGGCCAATGTCATGCTCGTCTGGACGGACGGCGAGGAATGCATCTCGTCTTATGAGGAAAACGACGGGCTGTGGGGATCTCGCCACGCCGTTGCCGGATTGCAGCGGCGAGGTGCCAAAGTCAATGCCGCAATCTGTCTTGACATGCTCGGCGATGAAGATCTGGAAATCTCGATTCCTTTGAATTGCGACGAATCCTTGGCCGCAAAAGTAGTCAAGGCCGCAGATGAATGCGGCGTTGCGGTGAAACGCTTCAACTGGCGGATAACCGACGATCATGTTCCGTTTTTGGAAGCCGGCTATCCAGCCGTCAATCTCATCGATTTTGAATATTCTTTCTGGCATACGCCTGAAGACACCATGGAACACGTAAAGGAGGAATCGCTTGCGAAGTCCGGCCGTTTGGTCGCCGCGCTTCTTTGCGATTTGATGCAATGAGAAACGATATAAAATACATTGGTTGCAATGATCGCGAAATCGATCTTTTCGAAGGACAGTATGAAGTCCCGAACGGCATGGCCTACAACTCGTACGCGGTCATTGATGATCGGATTACGGTCTTCGATACGACGGATGCGCGGAAGGTGGACGAGTGGCTCGGGAACCTTGAAAGTGCGCTTGGCGGCAGGAAGCCTGATTATCTCGTAGTCCAGCACATGGAGCCGGATCATTCTTCGGGCATCGTCGCTTTCATGGCGAAGTATCCTGAAGCGAAGATCGTGTCAAGCGCCCAGGCGTTCAGGCTTATGAAGCAGTTTTTCGGCGACGACTTTTCCGGTCGGCAGATTGTCGTGAAGGAAGGCGACAAGCTTGAGACCGGTCGCCACGAATTCAATTTTGTCGCCGCGCCGATGGTCCATTGGCCGGAAGTGATTGTCACTTACGACGCTCCCGCCAAGGCGCTCTTTTCCGCCGACGGGTTCGGCAAGTTCGGTGCGCTCGATGCCGATGAAGATTGGGATTGCGAGGCGCGCAGGTATTACATCGGCATCGTCGGCAAGTTCGGTGCGCAAGTCCAGGCGCTGCTCAAGAAGGCGGCGAACCTTGATATCGAGGCGATATATCCGCTCCATGGACCGGTTCTGGACAAAAACCTCGGACACTATCTCTCGCTTTACGACACTTGGTCGAGCTATGGCGTAGAAACCGAAGGCGTCCAGATTTGCTACACTTCCGTCTATGGCCACACGAAGGCTGCCGCGCTGAAAGTCAAAGAGGCGCTTGAAGCCAAGGGTGTGAAAGTGGAAATCGCAGATCTTGCCCGCGACGACATGGCCGAGGCCGTCGAGGGGGCGTTCCGCTATCGCAAGCTCGTGCTCGCGACCACGACCTACAATGGCATGGACATATTCCCGTTCATGCGCACGTATATTGATCACCTCACCGAGCGCAATTATCAGAACCGAACCGTCGCGATTATCGAAAACGGTTCTTGGGCTCCGCAGGCGGCGAAGGTAATCAAGGGAATGCTTGCCAATTCCAAGAATCTCACATTTATCGAGCCAGTGGTGACGATCAAGAGCGCACTTGACGCGACTTCGTCCGCCGCGCTCGATTCGCTTATTGAGGAGCTTGCCAAGTAATGGGCAGGCTCGCGCCACATGTTGAATCTCTGCCGAAGAGCGGCATACGCAAGTTCTTCGACATTGTGGCGCAGTCGAAAGACGTCATCTCGCTTGGCGTCGGTGAACCGGATTTCGATACGCCGTGGCACATTTCGCGCGCGGCGGTGACATGTCTCGAAAACGGCGGCACCCACTATACTTCTAATTTCGGTACGCCTCAGCTCCGTCAGTCGATTTCTCGCTATATGGAGCGGCGTTTTGCCGCCAAATACGATTGGACAGGCGAAATCCTCGTGACGGTCGGCGTTTCCGAGGCGATCGACCTCGCGATTCGCGCACTTGTCGCCCCTGGCGACGAGATTCTTTACCATGAGCCGTGTTTCGTCTCCTACAATGCGGCGATCCGGCTCGCGCATGGCGTGCCGGTGAAGGTGGAGACGCGCTTCGAAGACGAGTTCAAGCTTACGGTCGAGGCGCTCGAAAGGGCGGTTACGCCCAAGACCAAGGCGCTCCTCCTCAATTTCCCGTGCAATCCAACCGGCGCGACGCTTTCGCCGGACGAGGTGCTCGCAATCCTCCGCTTCGCCGAGCGCCACGATATTATCGTTCTCGCCGATGAAGTATACGCCGAACTTTGCTATGAAGATCCGCTCCCGGAAACGCTCTGTTCGTTCGGCTCTTTCCCGGAGTTTCGCAATCGCGTCGTTGTGCTTAACGGCTTCTCCAAGGCTTGGGCGATGACCGGATACCGCCTTGGCTACGCTTGCGGTCCGGCGGACATAATCGACGCGATGATGAAAATCCACCAATACGGCATCATGTCCGCGCCGACTTTGGCGCAGGCGGCGGGCGTGGAAGCGATGGACTTCGGGGACAAGGATGTGGAGCGCATGCGGCGCGAATACAAGAAGCGGCGTGATTTCATGGTGCCGCGCCTAAATGAACTTGGCCTCAAGACCCACATGCCCAAAGGCGCGTTTTATCTTTTCTCCGATATCCGCTCCACCGGCTTTACGAGCGAAGATTTCGCCATGACGCTTTTGAAGGATTATCAGGTTGCCTGCGTCCCCGGCGAGGCGTTCGGAGAATGCGGCAGGGGATTTGTGCGCATGAGCTACGCTACGAGCATGGAGAAGCTGGGGGCGGCAATTGGACTTATTGGAAGGTTCTGTAAAGAGCGTAGTCTACCATAATCCTGAAAATGGATATACCGTCATCAGACTCGATGGCGGCGAAACGGTGGTAGGCAAGGCTCAAGCTGTCTGGGAAGGAGAGAACATCTCCGCTTCCGGCGAGTGGGTCTCCGACAAGGTCCACGGGCGGCAATTCAAGGCCGAAACCCTTACTTGCGTGGCGCCGAAATCGGTAAAGGGAATAGAGAAGTATCTTGCCTCCGGGCTTATCAAGGGGCTAGGGCCGAAACTCGCCAAGGCGATCGTCGACAAATTCGGCGAAGATACGCTGACCGTGCTTTCCTCGCAGAGCCAGAAGTTGCTTTTGATCCCCAAGATCGGTCGCGCCAAAGTCGCGAGGATCCGCGAGAGCTGGCGCGAGAACGAAGCGATGCGCGAGAATATGATCTTCGGGCAGACTTACGGGATAAGCATAACCAAGATGACGAAGATCGTCAAGCGCTACGGCGCCGACGCGCTCAATGTCGTCAAGTCGGATCCTTACCGTCTTTGCGACGATATATGGGGCATCGGCTTTCTTACCGCCGACCGCATAGCGCTCAATGTGGGAATTCCCAAAGATTCGATTCTCCGCGCCCGCGCCGTAATGGACTATGCGCTTGCCAGAGAGGCTGAAGAAGGCGGGCATTGCTGGACTTTCGAGAACGATCTTCTGCTGCGCGCCAACGAATTGACCGGCATCCCGGTGGAGATCCTCGGCAAGGCGCTGGAACTTGAACTCGAAGAAGGGCGGCTGGTGGCCGAACCCGGCAATGAAGGCGAGGCGCGCAAAATCTATCAGCGCGCAATCTGGTGGGCGGAAAAGGAGGTCGCCAAGCGGGTCAAGGCGATAATCGCCACGCCAGCAGTGCGCCGACGCGTCGATCGCGCCAAGGCGGCGGATTGGTGGCAGGAGAAATCCGGCATCCGTCTCGCAAACAAGCAGCTCGAGGCGCTCGAAACCTCGCTGGGTGCCAAATTCTCGATCATTACCGGCGGACCAGGCGTTGGCAAGACTACGATCATCAAGGCGCTAGTCGACATCTTTCGCGCCCGCCGCGAACATGTCGTGCTCGCCGCCCCTACCGGCAGGGCGGCAAAACGCATGACCGAAGCCGTCGGCATGGAGGCGAAAACCATCCACCGCCTTCTCAAATTCAATCCCGGCACGAACAAGTTTACCTACAACGACGAGAACCGCTACCCAGCCGACGTCTTTATCTTCGATGAAACCTCGATGGTCGATATTCGCCTTGCGGCGGATTTGTTGACTGCGCTCCCGGATGAGGCGATAGTCGTGTTTGTTGGCGATACCGACCAGTTGCCATCGGTTGGCGCCGGCAATGTTCTGGGCGATTTGATCGCGTCGGGCAATGTGCCGTCGACGCGGCTGGAGGTTATCTTCCGCCAGGATGCTTCAGGGCTTATCGTGCGCAACGCCCATCATGTAAATTCGGGCGAGAATCTCGAATTCTCCGGCGGCGACAGCGATTTTTATTTTGTGCGCACTGACGATCCGGAAGTTTGCGTAAACCGGATAATCGATTTGATGGTAGACCGGATTCCCCGCAAGTTCAAGCTGGATCCGTTCGAGGATGTCCAGATTCTTACCCCCATGCGCAAGAATTCGCTTGGTGCCGACAACTTGAACTTTCGTATCCAGGAAGTCTTGCAGCGCCGCCTCAATGGCGGCAGCGCGAAGGGCATAAAGCGCGGATCGGTCACTTTCTATGTGGGCGACCGCGTGATGCAGCTTAGAAACAATTACGACAAGGATGTATTCAACGGCGATGTTGGATTTGTGAGAGACGTAGACGAGGAGACGCGTTCGCTGGTCGTTTTGTTCGACGGCCGTCCGGTGACGTATGGAGCCGCGGATCTTGACGAACTTGTCCTCGCATACGCAGTTACAATCCACAAATCCCAAGGCAGCGAATATCCAGCCTGCATCGTCGTTTTGCACAAGCAGCATTATGTAATGCTTGAGCGCAATCTTCTTTATACCGCCATTACTCGCGGCAAGAAGCTCGTAATGCTTCTGGGCGTTCCGTATGCCGTAGATCGCGCGATAAAGACGAATACCGTGCGCGAACGCCGCACCGGCCTTGTTTCCCGCCTCCAAGGCTGATTTTGCCTCTTGTTTTCCCGAAAACCGGGTTCGGAGACCGGCGATTTGCATTTTCCCTATTGACTTTAGCCGGGATTTTTTGGTATAATACAAATTGTTTACGACATTGGCGAGATAGCTCAGTTGGTAGAGCGCAGGACTCATAAGCCTAAGGTCAAGGGTTCGATCCCCTTTCTCGCCACCATTCAACAGAAATGAATATCTGGGACAAAGCGTCAATGGCGATCGCAACGGGCTTCGGGCTCGGTCTTGTCGCGCCGTTCGCTCCCGGCACGGTCGGCTCTATTCCCGGCGTTTTATTGGCTTTTGCCGTTTGCCGCCTGCCTTTGTTTCTGCAATTTCCCGCCGCGCTTGGCTTTACTCTTCTTGCGATCCCCGTATGCGATCGTGCGGAAAAGCTCCTCGGCATCAAGGACGATGGGCGCATTTGCGCCGACGAGTGGCTCCTTTTCCCGATTGCGGTTTTGGGTCTGCCCTTGGCATCTCTTTCCTGGGGCTGGATTTTCGTCTTTTTCACGGTGGTCAGGCTTATCGATATCATCAAACCGCCGCCGTGCCGCCGTTTGCAGAATATTCCCGGCGGTCGCGGGATTGTGATTGACGATTTTGTCGCGAATATCTACGCCTTGGGCGTCAATTGGGTTCTTTATCTATCGTTGGCATGAAAAAACGCCGTCCTAGAATTTTCATGACCGCTTGGACCAATATGACCCAAGCGCAATGTCTTAATGCGCGGGCGCTAGTCCGCTATCTCGACAAGGAAAAGCTCGATGTCGGCGCGATGGTCGTCTACAGCGGCGATTTGCCGGTCGAGGATATTCCCGGAGTCAAGTATTTCAAAGTGCGCTATCCGGCAAAAATTTGGGGACTAGTGCAACTTGTGCGCGGCATTGTCTGGTCGGATGTCGTTTATTGCCAGAACCCCGGCTACTGGCGACTTCAGAAATGGCTGACGCGGCTTCTTGGCAAGAAAACGTTCGGGACGGTTGAAGGCGTATACTGCGGCATCGCCAAGGAGCGCGGGATGGCGGCATTTGGCGGCGTGGAAGGCATCAGGGAATTTCACGGCTTCAAAAACAAATCATTTGCCATTACCAAGGCGATGATCGAGAAGAACAAGGCGGCGGTAGGATTGCCGGATCAAGATGGCGTTCTTTATTTGGGAACGGATTACGAAGAATTCGCCGCCGAGAAGAAGGTCGACAAACTTACCGATGTCATCCTCATTGGCGCCGACTTGAAACGCAAAGGCATTGCCGACTACATCGAGCTTGCGCGGCGATTCCCGCAGCTCAAATTTCATGTCGCCGGCGGTGGTGTTGGCGGAGTCGACTATGCCGCCCAATGCAGGGAAAGCGGGCTTGAAAATATCATTTTCCACGGATCGGTTTCCCATGAGAAACTCAAGCCGCTGCTGGCGCAAGTTCAACTTCATGTATTTCCGTCGCGGGCGGAGGGATTCCCGAAAGTGACGCTTGAAACCGCCGCCGCCGGTGTTCCGTCGGTCGTCTACGACGATTATGGCGCGGATGAATGGATTGAAACCGGGAAAAGCGGTTTTGTCGTAAAGACTTTAGATGAAATGGCGGCGGTCATTCAAGGCTTGCTCGATTACCCAGAGCGCCTGCAACCAATCGCCGATGGCGCACGCGAAATGGCGCGCCGATTCGATTGGCGCGTCCTTGTGCGCGATTGGGAGCGCGAAATCCTCTCCTTTTAGTCCGGCAGGTTAGACTGCCTAGTCCGGCAGGTTCTGCTTCGTAGTCCGGCATCCTTTACTTCGTAGTCTAGAAAGCTGGACTTCGTAGTCCAGCATCCTTTACTTCGTAGTCGAGAAGGCTGGACTTCGTAGTCTAGCATTGTTTGCTACAGAGTCGATTTTCGTCCATTTTCAATGCTTTACCGGAAATTTCCTTGATTTTTATCGGGAAATATGGTAAAATACTGACATAAAAGCGCAAAACAGGAGGTATAGTATGTTATCGTCCATGATAAAATCGGCAGATTGGAAGGCGGAAAAACATGTTCCGGTTATCGAATTGCCGGAGAGAATCGAGATTGGCAAGCCATTTTCAGTTTCCGTGTCGGTTGGCAAAGAAATTCCGCATCCGAATACGGTCGAGCATCATATTGCCTGGATAGCGCTTTACTATGTGGCAGAAGGCGGTTCGCTGCCAATTGAACTTGGCCGGACCGATTTTAGCGCCCATGGCGTCATTGCGACTGCTCCAGTCGCGAATTTCAGCGTGACGCTCGACAAGCCTGGCACGCTCCATGCCGCCGCATACTGCAATCTGCATGGCCTGTGGGAGAGCGAGGCGGCAGTATAGGAGTATCCATGTTGCTCGTGGGGATTGCACGGCGGCGGAAAATATTGTATAATACACGCAAGGCGAGCCGGATATTCCGGTAAAATATGGTATTGACTTTCAACGCTGAAATATGGTATAATACGAATCACTTTGGCCCCTTCGTCTATCGGCTAGGACATCTGGTTCTCATCCAGGCAAGAGGAGTTCGACTCTCCTAGGGGCTGCCAATCTGAAGATGAAGAGAATCGGCAGAATTCTTTTGTGGGCGGGCAAGGCGATGAAGTGGAGCTTCATCGCCTTTTGTGTTTATCTTGGCTCGCTCTTTTTCCATCAGCAGCGGCTTAACGCCCGATGGATCGAGGATTTCGTCCAGTCGCGGCTTCCCGAGAATCTCGTCTTCCATTTGGGCGAAGGATCGTTTGGATTTCGCCAGGGGCTTTACCTTGGCGACATAAAGCTTTACGACCGCTCGCGCGAGGATGCCACACGCCCGATGGTGATGGTGGAGAGTCTGGCGGTCAATTTCCTGCTTCGCAAGGTGATAGTTGTCGGCGCGTATTACGACAAGTTGCCGGATGGATATTATGTCGACGGCGACTACGCATACGGTCCACGGTCGCTCATGAAGGAACCTCCGCCGCCCTGGGGCTTCCGTTTCCCGCGATTGCCGCGCTTCAAACTCGTCGCCGAGCGTCCCGATATTCTGGGTCTCAAGCCGGCAAGCGCGGTGGGCTACGTCAAAATAACGCCTACACGCGCCGCAATCGACAACATAACCGTAACCTGGCCGGATCGCAGCAGACTTCCCTCGAAGTGCGACGGCTGGATTTACTTTGACATAGTCGAAAAGCGGTTGAAGGGCGAATGCGAGGGCACCGCGACCCAGGCGCAGATACGCCCGCATCTCGAAATTCTCGACATCCCGGTCGCCTTGCCTTATCTTGATGGCTTTACCGGCGTCAAAGGCCCGGTATCCGCGTTTTTCGGCTGGGACGTGGATCTTGATACCGGACACACGATTATCGAACTCGGACTGCATCCGATTCTTGGTTTCTACAACAAAGTTCCGATGCGCCGGGCGGACGGAAATCTGCGTATCGAGGTTCATTACGAAAACGGCGATATGCATCTTGAACTCGAAGTCGGCCCGTTGACGGCGTTCGACTCGTCAGGCCGTTTGCTGGACGGCAAGATTCTGGTTCACCGCATCAACGACCGTTCGCTTTTGGAGGTGGACGCGATGAGCGAGCTCAAGATGGACGATCTGCTCGACATCATCGACTGTCTGAACGATGGAACGCTTTCCGTCTTCGAGTGCAAGACTGCGCCGTCGGTGACGGTGAAGGGGAATTTGTCGCCGCGCGTGGAGCGCCAGGAGGAAAACGACTTGTCCGGCAAGATCGAGGTTCGCGACGCGAAGCTCATGGGGATCGACATCCACGACGTGCGCACCGATTATACCTACAAAGGCGACACGGTGACATTCACCAACGCATTTGCGCGCGGCAGCCGCGGCGGCGAAGTGTCGGCCTTGTTCGCGTTGCATGTGCCCGGATGCGAAGCCGACCGCGCCACGGCGGACATCGATGTCGTGTACCGCAACGGGTCGGTGGAGGAGGTTGCCGACTGGTTCGACTTCGACTTGGGCGACCGCAAAGGGCGTTTGCAGGGCGATTTCCATTGCACGGGTCCGCTTGCGACGAATATGCTAGAGCGCATGGATGCGCATGGCCGCGTGAAAGTGGAGGACGGCCACATCGCGCAGATGAAGCTCTTTGCCGGCATGACCAAGGCGTTGGCCGATTACGTTCCAGGCGTGGCGATGATCGTGAACCAGAATACGCTTTCCTGCGACTATACCGTAAAGGACGGGATCTTCCGCACCGAAAATCTCCTTATCGAAGGCAGCCTGTTTTCCATTTCCGCCGCCGGTGCCTACGATATCGCGAACGACAATCTCGATTTCACCGTGCGCCTCGAGTTTACCCGCAAGGAGTCGATCCTCGGCCAATATCTCATCCGCCCGATTCTCTGGCCTTTCGCGAAACTCCTTTTGGAGTTCAAGGTGACCGGGCCGATCGACGAGGCGCGTTGGGATTATCTGGGAATACTCGACAAGGTAGGGTTGTAAATGGAACTTGAAAAGATTGTCGGTTGGCTCGATCACGTGCTCAAGGTGCGCGATTTTGACGATGTATCCAACAACGGATTGCAAATCGCGCGCGAGGGCTGCGAAATCGGCAAGGCGGCGTTTGCGGTCGACGGCTCGCGCAAGTCGATCGAGGCGGCGGCGAAATGCGGCGCCGGGCTTTTGGTCGTCCATCACGGCATCAGCTGGGGCGGCGGCATCAAGACGCTGACCGGGAGCGAATACGCAGCAGCTTCGGCGGCGATCCGCGCCAATGTCGCTTTGTATGCGGTGCATCTTCCATTGGACGCCAATCCGGAGTTTGGCCACAACGCGCTCATCGCGAGAGAATTGGGACTTCACGGTCTGCAAAAGGCTTTTTCCTACCACGGCAACATGATCGGGCTCGTGGGTGTCGCGCCGGATGGACGCAAGATCGGCGTCTGCTCCGGCGGCGGCGGCGAATTCGCTGTGGAAGCCAAGGCGCTAGGGTGCGATTTGTTCGTCACCGGCGAGGCGAATTGGGGCGAGCGGATCGCCGCCGAAAATGTCGGTATGGCGATGGAGTGCCGCGGCCACTACGAAACCGAGCTATACGGCATCCGTGCCCTCGCGGCAAAAATGGCGGCGGAACTTGGACTCGCCACCGAAGTCGTATGAGCGCTCGCGTCGTTTTCGTCTCCGGCATCGATACCGGAATCGGTAAGACGTATGCGACCGGCTATCTCGCCCGGCGCGAAATGGAGAAGGGGCTCAAGGTCGCGACGCTCAAACTCGTCCAGACCGGGAATGAAGGCTTTTCCGAGGATATCAAGACCCACCGCGAGATTATGGGCGCGAGCCTCCCGGAAGACGCCGACTTCACCACTGCGCCGCAGATCTTCCGCTTCCCCTCGTCTCCAGAACTCGCCGCCAGGCTGGAAGGGCGCGAGGTGGATACCGGCAAGATCGCCGCGTCGGTCGCCAAGCTCGCCGGGCGCTACGATGCCGTTTTCGTGGAGGGTGCGGGCGGTCTCATGGTCCCGCTCAAGGAAAACCTGCTTACCGTCGATTTTGCCGCCGCAATGGGCTGGAGCGTTTTGCTGGTCACTTGTGCGCGGCTGGGGTCGGTAAACCATACATTGCTTTCGCTCGAAGCGATTTTAGCGCGGCGCATGGCGCTTGACGGCGTGGCGTTCAATTGGTGCGAGGGCGCCGATCCCGAAATCGCGAAAGACACCATGAATGTCGTTCGGCGCTATCTCTCCGCCAAAGGGCTTGGCGAAGTTCCGTTTGTCACGATTCCAAAACTATGACACCGCTTGAATACGACCGGCTCAACATCTGGCACCCTTACGCCAGCCTCCGCAATCCGCCGCCGGTGAGGTTCGCGAAAAGCGCGAGCGGTACGCGCATTCTGCTCGACAGCGGCAAGGAGCTGATCGACTCCGTTTCCAGCTGGTGGTGCGTTGCGCACGGCCACAACCATCCGCATATAGTCGAAGCCATCCGGCGCCAAAGCGAGAAACTTTCGCATGTGATGTTCGGGGGCTTTACGCATGCACCGGCGATCGAACTCGCGGAGCGTCTGGCGTCGATAGCTCCGGAAGGGCTGGACAAGATTTTCTTCGCCGATTCCGGTTCCATCGCGGTGGAAGTGGCGGTGAAGATGTGCATTCAATACCAGCATGCGCTGGGAAGGCCTGGACGTTGCAAGATGCTGGCGCTCAAAGGCGGCTATCATGGCGACACGGCTTGTGCAATGGCGCTTAGCGACCCGGACGGGATGCATACGCTCTTTGCCGGCATGATGCCCAGGCATTATTTTGCCGCCATGCCCGGCGGGGATGTCCGCGCATGGAATTTCCGCGAAATCCTGGAGCGGCACAAGGATGAAATCGCAGGCGTTGTCTGCGAGCCGGTGTTCCAAGCCGCGAACGCCATGAATTTCTACGGCGCGGAATATTTGCGCGAGATGCGCAAGGCCTGCGACGAATACGGGATTCTGCTCGTGTTCGACGAAATCGCCGCCGGATTCCACCGCACCGGGCCGCGCTGGGCGCACGAACGCGCCGGGATCAAGCCCGACATCATGACGGTCGGCAAGGCCTTGACCGGCGGCCATATCACGCTCGCCGCCACTCTCGCTTCCGGCGCGGTGGCGGACGTGATTTCGCGCGGGTCGCCCTCCGCTTTCATGCATGGACCCACCTACATGGCCAATCCGCTCGCTTGCGCGGCGGGCATCGCGAGCCTGGAACTTTTCGAGCGCGAGGATTATACCGCCAAGGCCGAAGCGATAGGACGCATTTTCCGCGAGGAAGGCTTGCCCCAAGTCATGGGCGCGGTCGGCGTCGTCAAAGTGCCTAGGCTTCCGGCGCGTGCGGATATCGACCGGATAATCGATTCTTCGGGCGTTTGGCTCCGGCCGTTTGCTAATTTCATCTATGCGATGCCGCCGTTGGTTACGCCCGAATGCGAAGTGCGGCAAATCGCCGCCGCGCTCAAGGAACTTGCCGCCTGCCCGCCAGATCCATCCGCCCCGGACGACGGCGGCTTCCACGAATAGGCAGGCCGCCTAGATTTCCAGCACGAAACGCGAGCCGTTCGATAGCGGTTCAAGTCTGATCGTGCCGCCGTGCAGGGTCGCGATATGCTTGACGATCGCCAGCCCCAGCCCGGTGCCGCCGGACGAATCCGACCGCGATTTGTCCACCCGGTAGAACCGCTCGAAGATCCGGTCGCGGTCTTTTGCCGGAATCCCCGTCCCATAGTCGCGCACCGCGAACGCCGCCTTGCCTTGCGCCGTGCGCGAGAGCGAAACCTCGATGCGGCCGGTTTTGCTGTGGAGAATGGCGTTTCCAATCAGATTCGCAAGCGCCTGCTCCACAAGCTGCGCATCGCACGGACGCTCGATTTTTTCATCCCCGCCGCCGACGACTTCAAGCGCGATTCCGGCGATTTCCGCCCGCGGCCTTTCCGCGCAGACCGCCGCATTCAGGATGTCGCGAAGATCGAACACCGCGAAATCCGGCGCCGGCTGGTTTTGCCGCGCTTCGATTCGCGCCAGCGAAAGGATGTCCTGCGCGAGGGTGTCGAGCTTTCCCGACTGGCGCGCGAGGATGTCCAGCAGCTCCTTGCGTTCTTCCGGCGAAAGGGCGCTGCCGTTTTCGCCGAGCATTTCCGCCGCCGCCTTGATCGCCGTAAGCGGTGTGCGCAGTTCGTGCGTCAGATTGGCGATGAAATCGCGCCGGAACGATTCGAGCCTCCGCAAATCCGCGAGTTGACGCTCCTTGGCGTTGATGTTGCGCGCCAGCAGCGAAATGAACATGACTGCCAGCGCACCGATCAGGGCGGCGGCGGCGAGCGTCTTTTCCGTGCGCCGGACGGCGTCGGTCACCGCCGTATACGGCACCGCGATCCTCACCACGTGTTCGCCCACCCTGCGCGCGCAATACAGCATGTCCAGATCGAGCGTGTGCGAATGGCGCACTATCGTTCGGGGGCTTCCGTCCTTCACGGCCTCGAATTCCAGGCGGTCGGCATGGTTTTCGAGCGTGCCGCCGGCGGAATCGTAGACGACCTTGCCGTCGAGCGAGAAAACGCTTACCCGGACATCTTCGCCAAGCCTGCCCACGCCTTCGCGAAGCCTCATCGCCTGCATATACAGAATCGCCCCGAACGCGCCCAGCGTCGCCAGAGCGACAATCGCCACTAGCAGGGATTTCGCTTTCATCTTCATTCCGACAGCCTGTATCCGACGCCGCGCACGGCTTCGATATGCCGCGCCCAGCCGCCGAGTTTCTTCCTGAGCCCGACAAGCTGCACATCCACCGTGCGCTCGGTCACGGCTTTTTCTTCGCCCTGGACTCTGTCGATTATCTGACCTCGCGTCCAGACGCGGTTTGGCGCGCCCATCATCATTTCGAGAATCCCGTATTCGCTGGGCGTAAGCGCGATTTGCCTTTCTCCGATTCTGCAGGTATGCGCGAGCGTGTCGAGCTCCAGCGAATCGATTGAAATCCTGCCGCCGTCGACCGGCTGCCTGCGCATCACCGCCTTCAGCCGCGCCACGAGCACCGCGGTCGAGAAGGGCTTGGCGACATAATCGTCCGCGCCGGCTTCGAAACCGGCGATGATGTCGCGCTCTTCTCCCTTGGCGGTGAGCATCACCACCGGCGTGGATGCGATTGCCGCCGTGGCGCGAATCGCCCGGCAGACCTCCAGTCCGCTCAATTCCGGAAGCATGATGTCGAGCAGCACCGCGTCCGGCCGCATCGATTTCACCAGATTTACGCCCTCGATGCCGCCGGCGGCGGATTGCGTCTCCGCGCCAAGCGCCGTCTTGAGCGCCAGCCGCAGCACCATCCTTATCGACGCATCGTCTTCGATTATGGCTATGCGTGGAATCTTGTTGTCCATCGCCGCATATTATACCATAAATAGCGGAAAGTTGAAAGCCGCTATTTCCAGCGACAGGGAGCGGATGCGGATGTAGGCGTTGAGGATGTCGAGCGTCGCGAGAATCGCGCCGTTGGAGGTGGAGTCGTCCGTCCCGATCCTCAAGAGCTGCGCTTCACGAGCGGCGGCAATCCGTTCCTTGAGCTCCTTCGCCCGCTCGCGCAGGTCGCGATTGTTCGCGCCGCGCGTCTGCGCGACCGATGCAAAGAGTTCCTCGGCGCGGTCGTGGATGTCGAGAATCTGCGATTTCTCCGTGCCTGCGAGTTTCTTGCCTTCTCCGGCAAGCCGGTCCAAGGCGTTCACGATCTTCGGCCCTTCGTCGGAAATCGACTCGAAGAGGTCGGCGAGGCGGAGAATGTTGCGTGCACGGATCGCCGTCGCCGGTTCCAGCCGCGTGGTGAGAATCTTGCCGATGAATTCGGTTATCTCGCGCTGGACGTTGTCCAGCACCTGTTCGCGGTGCAGAACATGGCGGCGCGTCTCCTCGTCGTGCGCATCTTGCAGCAGTTTGCGCACCGACTCCAGAATGTCGACTCCGCTCTCCGCCATGAACGCGATTTCGCCCAGCGCCTGTTCGCATGCGATGACCGCGCTTTTCGCCACATGTGCGTTGAGTGCGCTCAAATGCGGCTTTTCCGATTCCTTTGCGGGTATGACCTTGCAGGCGAGGCGTTCGAGCACCCGCGCGAGCGGCATCGTCAGCACCGCCCTGAGCGACGCGAAGAGCGTGTCGCAAAACGCGACCGGGAGCATTATCCCGGCGGCAACGCCATTCTCGACGGTGAAGGCCGACGGAAACAGCGCCCTCGCGACGGGCGCGAGCACCGTGAGCGCGAGCGGCAGGAACAGTGCCGATCCCATGACGTTCATGGCGGTATTGACGAAGGCCGTGCGTTTCGACGCCGCATTGCCGCCCAGGGACGCGATGAATCCGGTCATGGTCGTACCGATGTTCGCGCCGAAGAGCGAGGCGACGCAAGTCTCGAAGGTGATGATGCCTTCGGCCGCAAGCGTCATGAAAATGATGATTGCCGCCGCAGAACTCTGGATCACGGCGGTGAACATCGCCGCCACGAGCGCGACGAGCGCCGCAGAAAGGAGCCCGGTAGCACTTAGCGACTGCAGCGCCGCGAGGATTCTTTCCGACTCCCTCACCGGCGAGACGCCTTCTTTCATGAGCGACATTCCGAGGAATACGAGCCCCAGCCCCACAATCGTCTGCCCGACGAACCGCAGGCGCGACTGGAAGGGAGCGAGATAGAAAAAGCATCCCGCCGCCGTGAAGGCGAGTCCCAGCAGTTCTGGACTTGGCGCAAACGCCATTATCCACACCGTGAACGTCGTGCCGATGTTCGCGCCCACGAACACCGGAATCGTGCCGCCGAGCGTCATCAGCCCCGATGACACAAAACCGATCAGCATTACCGAGATTATCGACGACGATTGCACGATAATCGTGGAGACGATGCCGGTCGCCACGCCTGCCGCCGTTTTGCCGGTGGCCATCGTCATGAATCGCCTCAGCCGTTCGCCGTTGAGCGATTGCAGTCCGAAAGACAAGTGGTGCATTCCCAAAAGAAATGCGCCCAAGCCGCCGCCGAGAAATACAAGTATATCAATCGCATTTGCCATATTCGTTCCTTTTCGCCTTCTTTTCGCCGCATATTATACCAAAGCAATATTAGGAAACGATTAGTTGTGGAGAGAGAAGGCTCGGCAGGGCTTATCGCCCCAAAGCCCGCGCCACTTGCATCTCAATGCGATTTTTGGTATAATACAGGCAAAATATGAGCATTTTGAGGCGTGAAGACAAATGATCAAGACTAAAGAAGACCTTGCGCAATATCTTGCCGACTGTCGTATCGCATACGGCAGACCGGCGCGGCGTACGCTCAAGATGTTCGTATCGGACCTTTTGCTCCCAGACAACAACTACGAATTCATGCGCAATCTTTGCTATTGCGAATACTTTGCGAATATTCGTGTGTGTGTGTGTG
>OCTX012290931.1_pt1 | contig 110005 bp, 95 predicted proteins | sample 1539691 | NCBI WGS metagenome assembly OCTX01 (sample SAMN02144231, study PRJEB22623) | gut metagenome | biome: sheep rumen | host: Ovis aries | place: New Zealand
CGGCAAGTTGTACAGTTGCCGCTGCCCCGACCGTTCCCGTCATGTCAAGACACCTGCCGAATCCGCCAATCAGCAGCGTTTCGCCGCCCGCTACGCCGGCTGTGACCTGACAGCCCCCAAAACGGGGAAATTAAAAATTAAAAATTAAGAATTAAGAATTAATTTCCCCGAATGCTCACGTGTAGAGACGTGCATTCCTTGCCGTCTCTCCCGAGAACCGATCACCGAGAACCGGCAAGGGAACTTTTATGCAAGCATAAGTCCCCTCATACACGCCAAAATATAGAGTATTCACTCTATTTCTGCAAAAAAGGTCTTGAAAATTTGCGTATGTGCTTTTTTTGTAGTACCTTTGCAGGCTAAAACGCAGATAGTATGACAAAGAAATATGATTTTCTGATTATTGGCGGCGGTGTAGCCGGTATGAGTTTTGCTCTCAAAGTGGCACGCAAACAGAAATACCGCATCGCCCTGTGCTGCAAGACAACACTCGATGAGGCTAATACCGCCAAGGCTCAAGGTGGTATCGCCGCCGTGACTAACCTTCTCAAGGACGACTTTGAGAAACATATTCACGACACGATGGTGGCCGGCGACTGGATTAGCGACCCGATGGCCGTAGAACAAGTGGTGAGGAATGCTCCCGCCCAGATTCAGGAGTTGGTAAACTGGGGTGTCAATTTCGACAAGACACCCGAAGGGGACTATGATCTGCATCGCGAGGGCGGTCACTCGGAGTTCCGCATCCTGCACCACGCAGACGATACCGGACGCGAGATACAACGCGGTCTAATGGCAGCCGTCAGGAACAATCCCTTTATCGATGTGCTGGAGAACCATTTTGCCGTGGAGATTATTACGCAGCACCACTTAGGAATCCTGGTCACGCGTCGTACACCGGACAAGGAGTGTTATGGCGCCTATATCCTCAATCCCGAGACGGGCAAGATTGATACCTACCTGAGCCGTATCACGCTGATGGCCACCGGCGGAACGGGTGCTGTGTATCAGACGACCACCAATCCCGAGATCGCGACCGGTGACGGTATCGCCATGGTCTATCGCGCCAAAGGATTGGTTAAGGATATGGAGTTTGTACAGTTCCACCCGACTGCTCTTTTCAACCCGGGCGAGACGCACCCCGCCTACCTCATCACAGAGGCTATGCGCGGATACGGAGGAATATTGCGTCTGCCTAACGGAGAGGAGTTCATGCAGAAATACGACGCTCGTCTGAGCCTCGCCCCGCGTGATATCGTGGCGCGTGCTATTGATAACGAGATGAAGATTCACGGTCTGGACCATGTATGCCTGGATGTGACGCACAAAGACCCTGAAGAGACACGTCATCACTTCCCCAATATCTACGAGAAATGTATGTCCATCGGCATCGATATCACCAAGGACTATATCCCCGTTGTGCCCTGTGCGCATTACATGTGCGGCGGTATCAAGGTGAACTTGGATGCCGAGAGTACGATACGGCGTCTGTATGCCGTAGGCGAATGCAGTTGTACGGGTTTGCATGGTGGCAACCGTCTGGCCAGCAACTCGCTCATCGAGGCTGTCGTGTATGCCGATGCGGCTGCGCGGCACAGCCTGAGCATGATTGAGCAGTACGACTTCAACGACCGCGTTCCCGATTGGAATGACGAAGGCACCATGACCAACGAAGAACACGTTCTCATATCGCAAGATATGCGTGAGGTGGGGCAGATTATGAGTACCTACGTCGGTATCGTGCGTTCCAATCTGCGTCTGCATCGCGCTTGGGAGCGTCTGGATATCCTGTATGAGGAGACGGAAGACCTCTTCAAACGCGTCAAAGCTACCCGCGAGATTTGCGAGTTGCGCAATATGATAAACGTAGGCTACCTCATCACGCGCCACGCCTTGGAGCGCAAGGAGAGTCGCGGTCTGCATTATACTATTGACTATCCGCACGGCGGCGTACCCAACAAGGAGGAAGTATGGTAAGCCCTCGTGCAGCTGTTGTGCCGCTGCGCGAAGAGCCGCGTGAGGGAGCCGAGCAGGCTACCCAACTTCTCTTCGGCGAGCCGTGCACGCTCCTGGATACGCAGGAGCGATGGGTGCGTGTGCGAAGCGAGTGGGATGGTCAGGAAGGCTGGGCAGATAGGAAGATGATGCAGTTGACGGGCGAAAGCCCCCGCGTGCCGGCAAAACTGACGATGGGTTCTATGGTTGATGGTCAACGGGTGCTCACGGGCGATATACGATTGGCAGAACCGCTACCTTTCACGCGTGACAATCTGTTGCGTATCTATTCTATTCTTGCCGATACGCCGTATCTATGGGGTGGCAAGAGCGAGTGGGGGATGGACTGCTCGGGCATGACGCAGGTCGTCTTCTCGTTGTTCGGCGTGCAGTTGCTGCGCAACGCCTCTGAGCAGATAACGCAAGGGACACCTGTTCCTTCGCTTCCGGAGGCACAAGCCGGTGACCTCGTCTTTTTCGACCATGCGTTCGATAACCGAGAACCGATAACCGAGAACCGAAAAATATCCCACGTGGGCATTCTGCTTGCGGGGGATGAGGTATGGCATTGTAGCGGCTGGGTGCGTCGCGATGCCATCGATGTGCAGGGTATCCGATTGGAGGATGGCAGTTACACGCACCACCTCGCAGCAATTCGGCGGATGATGCGATGAAGAGATCTCGATAAAAGAAAGCCTCGATGAAAATCGGGGCTTTCTTTAAAATTTAAAATTTAAAATTTAAAATTCAGAATTTCATTACCAGATCTTGACGCGTTGGTCTTCGGGTATGAAGAGCGGGCTTTCTTCCGTCACGTTCCATGCCTCATACCATGCGTTGATCTGCGGCAGGGCGCCATTGACGCGCCAGCGACCGAGGCTGTGTGGGTCGCTCTTGGTGCGCTGGAGGATTTCCTCCGGACGGATATTGCCTGCCCATACATTTGCGTACGCCAGGAAGAAACGCTGTGCGGGAGTGAAGCCTTCGCGTTCTTTGAGACGCTCGTTCTCGGGCTTGGCGGCTTCGTTCTTGGTGAACGCCAGGTAGCTGACCTGCAGTCCGCCGTGGTCGGCGATATTCTCACCTAAGGTGAAGGCACCATTAGCATGAACGCCGGGTGCTACCTCAATGCGGTTGAAGGCCTCTTCCATCACCTTGGTTCGTTCGCGGAAGCGTGCGCGGTCTTCATCAGTCCACCAGTTGAGCATGTTACCGTCCTTGTCGAACTGGCAACCCTGGTCGTCGAAGCCGTGCGTCATCTCGTGACCGATGACAACACCAATCGCGCCGTAGTTGAAGGCATCGTCGGCATTCATGTCAAAGAAGGGGTATTGCAGAATACCTGCGGGGAAGCAGATCTCGTTGCTGGATGGGTTGTAGTAAGCATTCACCGTCTGCGGAGTCATATACCATTTCTCCTTGTCCACCGGTTTGTTCAGGAACGAGAGGCTGTAAGCCTGTTCGAACTTAGCCGAGCGCTGGAGGTTGGCGTAGTAGGAGTCAGCCTTGTCGATGTTGAGGTCCGTGTAGTCGCGCCATTTGTCGGGATAACCGATCTTGATGGTGAAGGCTTCGAGTTTCTCGATGGCTTTTGCCTTGGTCTCGTCGCTCATCCATTCGGTTCCGCGGATGCGGTCGCCCAAAGCGGCTTGCAGGTTCTTCACCAGGGCCAGCATGCGCTGTTTGTTTTCCTCGGGGAAGTATTTCTTGACGTACATCTGGCCTACAGCCTCGCCCAGTGTACCATTGACGATACCCACGGCGCGTTTCCACAGCGGTGAGGGTTCTTCCTTACCCGAAAGAACGCGGCCGTAGAAATCGAAGTTAGCCATGTAAATATCGGTGCTCAGGTAGGGAGCAGCACCATCAATCACCTGCCATGCAAACAGGGTCTTGAGGTCATCAATCGGTTCGTCAGCCAACATCTTACCGGCTTCCTGCAGGTGTGCTATCTGGCCCACCGATAGTACGCCCGGCTCGATGCTCATGGCGTCAAAATAGACTTTCCAATCCACCTGCGGCACGAGTTGCTGCAGCTCATCAACGGTCATCTTGTTGTAGTTGGCAATGGGGTCACGCAGTTCCACATTGTTCTTGGCAGCTTTTGCCAGACGTGTCTCCATGCGCATAACGGTCTCGGCGCGCTCGGCGGGGTTCTCGTAGCCGAAGAGTTCAAACATACGTGCGATATGCTTTCTGTATGCCTCGCGAATAGCGGTAGTGTGTTCGTCATCGTCAATGTAATACTCTTTCTCGCCCAGCGCAAAACCGGCCTGGCACTCGTTGAGGATGTTCATGGAGCTGTTCATGGCATCGGCCTCAACATACATACCCCAGATACCGAAATCCATGGCTCGGCCGAGTACTTCGCTCAGTTGAGCGCGGTCGGAAATAGCCTCTATCTCACCCAAGGTAGCCTTGACGGGCTCAAAACCCTCCGCATCCCTGCGGGCGGTATCCATAGCCAGCGAGTATAGGTCGCTGATTTTCTGTTCTACAGTACCCTTTTCGTAGGTCTTGCTGCCCAGTTCCTGAATCAGACCGTTCACCTGTTCCAGGTTCGTCAGGCCTAATTTATCGAACGAGCCAAAGCGGCTATATTCGCCCGGTAAGGGGTTGTTCTGCATCCATCCGCCGCAGGCAAACTGGTAGAAGTCATTCTGCGGAACAGCAGTTTGGTCCAGGTTTTCGAGGCGAATACCCATCGTCTCACCCTGTTGCTTACAAGCGGTCATCAAAAGTGCCATACTTGCCATCATTATAAAAACTTTTCGCATATTATATACATTATTATAAGGTATGTTTTTTAGGGTTAGAGTTCCTTTAGCGTTTCCAGCACGAAGCGGTAGAAGCGTTGTACCGTGGCGATATTGACGCGCTCGTCGGGGCTATGGGGATGCTCGATAGTAGGACCGAACGAAATCATATCCATACCCGGGTAGTTACGGCCGATGATACCGCACTCCAGTCCGGCGTGGATGGTCACGACGCGCGGGGTGGTGCCGAAGAGGCGTTTGTGGATATCCTGCATCAGGGTCAGCACATGGCTGTGTACATTGGGTTTCCAACCCGGGTAGTCGCCCGAGAACTGCACATCGGCGCCGGCGAGTGAGAAGGCCGACTGAATCATCTGCTTCAGTTCTTCCTTGCGGCTCTCTACGCTGGAGCGTGTCAGGCAGAGTACGGTAACGCTGTTGCCGTTCATGGCGATGGTGGAGAGGTTGTTGCTGGTCTCTACGATATCAGGCATCTCGGGAATCATACGATATACGCCGTGCGGGCATACGCATACGGCATGGATAAGGAAGTCTTGCACATCTTCGGGCATCTCTGTCTTGGGGCATTCCACTTCTTGCATGCTCAAACTGATATTTTCCTCGACGCCGTCGTATTCGCGGATAAAGAGGTCTTCGTATTCGTCAACGAGTTGCTGCATATCGTCGTAGCCCTCCTGCGGGATGGTGATGACGCATTCAGCCTCGCGCGGGATGGCGTTGCGCAGACTGCCGCCCTGTACGCATACCAGTCGTGCCTCGTATTCCGAGACAGCGGTCTTGAGGAAGCGGAACAGCAGTTTGATGGCATTAGCGCGTTGCAGATGGATGTCGCAGCCCGAGTGACCGCCTTTGCAGCCCTTGAGTACGACCTTCAGCGCGATATCACCTTCCTCTACCTCGACGGGTTCGAAGTCAAACTTAGCCGTGGTATCCACACCACCGGCGCAACCGATATAGAGTTCGCCTTCACTTTCGGAGTCGAGGTTCAGTAGCGTCTTGCCTTGCAGCACGCCGCCCTTGAGGTCGTTAGCGCCGTACATACCGGTCTCTTCGTCCACGGTGAAGAAGGCCTCCAGAGCAGGGTGAACGGCTTCCTTGTCGGCCAGGATGGTCATGGCGGTAGCCACACCGATACCATTATCGGCGCCCAGCGTCGTACCATCAGCTGTTACCCATTCGCCGTTGTCCTCTACGTAGGCGCAGATGGGGTCTTTCTCAAAGTCAAAGACTTTGTCGCTGTTCTTCTGGGGCACCATATCCATGTGTCCTTGCAGAATAACGCCCGGATGGCTTTCCATACCCGGCGAGGCGGGTTTGCGGATGATGACGTTGCCAATCTCATCCTGGATGGTTTCCAAACCCAGCGAGCGGCCATAGTTAGCCAGGAAGTCGCTGATTTCTTTCTTTTTGCCCGACGGACGGGGGATTTGGGTAAGGCTGTAGAAATTGTTCCACAATGCCTTGGGTTCTTGGTTTCTCATAGTGATGTATTTATTAGTCGTTTGTCGTTAGTCGTTTGACTTTGTTATTTCTCCGGCGAGGGATGTGTCGAGCAGTCGGCGGATGGTATCGTTGTCATGTTCGTATTCGCCGAATAGGCACATCATCTTGGCGAGCAACGCCTCGGTGGTGATGTCGTAGCCGGAGAGTACGCCGGCCTTCATTAGCGGCAGGGATACCTCGTAGCGGCCCATCTCTACGCGCCCGGCAGAACATTGGGTCTTATCCACAATGATGATACCGCGGTCGATAGCATCCTTGAGCAGGTTGTAGAGCCAGTCGAACGAGGGTGCATTGCCGCTACCGTAGGTCTCCAGCACCACGCCGCGCAGCCCCGGTGTATGGAGCACAGCTGCCACCACTTCTTCGGTAATGCCGGGGAAGAGCTTCAGGATGGCCACATGCGGGTCGGTCTTGGTGCACAGACGGAGCGGAAGGACTTGCTCCGGATGGTGAATGAGGTGCTCGCGGTAGAAGATATGTACGCCCGCTTTCGCCAGCGAGGGGTAGTTATGGCTGGCAAAAGCCTCAAAGTGCTCCGCATTCTGCTTGGTGGTGCGGTTGGCACGGAAGAGGTGGTTCTCAAAGAACACGCAGACCTCCGGTACCATGGCGCGCCCCTGTTTGTCGGTAGCTGAAGCTATCTCGATGGCGGTCAATAGGTTCTCTTTGGCATCCGAGCGCAACACGCCGACCGGCAGTTGGCTGCCTGTGAAGATGACGGGTTTGGCCAGGTCGCGCAGCATGAAACTAACCGCTGACGCCGAATAGGACATCGTATCCGTGCCGTGCAATACCACAAAGCCATCGTAGCGCTCGTAGTTGGCATAGATCGTTTCAGCCATCTTAGCCCAGTTCCGGGGGAGTACATCGGAGGAATCAATCAGCGGGTCAAAACTCAGCATTTCGACCGTAGCCTCCCCGGCCTCCAGCTCGGGGACCAAAGCCTTAAACGCTTGCATATCGGCCGGGCGTAGGGCGCCTGTGGCCGGGTTGCGGACCATAGAGATGGTTCCGCCGGTGAAGATAAGCAATATTTTCATATCTGCACGATGCTTCCAATATTCAGTTTGCAAAGATACTGCTTTTTTGCGACATACGCAAATAAATATGCAAAAAAATAGGTCAGATGGCAATCTTTTTTGTTTTTATGCAATAAAAATTGAAATAAATTTGCATATATGTAAAAAAAGTTGTACCTTTGCACGCTTGATTATAGGAAAGTAATCATTTATGGAATCAGTATCACATATCATGGCGCGCAAGCTTCTTCAGATGAAGGCGTTTCGGGTGCAGACCAACAATCCCTTTACGTGGGCAAACGGTTGGCAGGCTCCGATTTATTTTGATGACCGTAGGATCTTGTCGTATGCGTCGGCGCGCGACTTTGTTCGGCTGGAGTTGGCACATTGTGTATCCATCAATTTTCCTGATCGCGATGTGATAGCAGGCGTGGCGGTGAATGCCATCACGCATGGCGTACTGGTGGCAGAACAGCTCGGAATGCCATTTGTATACGTCTATCCCAAGCCTAAAGATCATGCTCTGGAAAACCAGATAGAGGGCGAATTGGCGCCGCGACAGAACGTGATTGTCATCGAGAATCAGGTTAGTGCCGGTATTCATGCCATGAAAGTGGTTGAGGCGCTGCGCAACAACGGTTGTCGCGTACAAGGCGTGGTGACAATCTTCAATTACAACCTGCCGGCCGGTATGCGCCGCTTTGAGAATGCCGATGTTCCACTCATCTCCCTGACGGACTTTGAAACGGTCTTGGAGGAGGCTGAGGCCCTGGAAATGTGGAACGAAGAGGAAATTCGCACCCTGCACGAATGGCACCGAAATCCCTCTAAATGGTGCAAATAACTCAATTTGTAACCTCTAAATAGTGCAATAGTAAAAAATCATTATGAGCGAACAAAAATACGAAAGTAAAATCTGCTCCATCCCCAATGATGCCCATACCGTCTATTCCGTGCTGGGTAACCTGCGCAACTTGGAGCGTGTTAAGGATATGATTCCCAAAGACAAGGTTCAGGAAATCGAAATCATGGACGATGCCATCCGCATGAAAGTGGACGGCCTTGGGCAGAAATTTACCATCCGCATCGTGGACCGTATCGAGGATGATACCCTCAAGTTTGGGTTTGACAACCTGCCGATATCCCTTAATTTCTGGATTCAGCTGAAGCAGGTAACTCCCTTGGATACCCGTATTAGGCTGACGCTTAAGGCGGATATTCCATTCATGTTTCGCATGATGATTGAGAAAAAACTGCAGCAGGGACTTGACCAGGCTGCCGAAATGTTAACCCAATTCCCCTATTCCCAGTGGCAATGAAAAAAAATAGAATACACCGCGAAGGGCGTAATGCCATCATATTGATTACGCTGTTGATTTTTGTCATCAATGTACCGATATACCTGTTTGTGCAACCGCATTGGGTGTTTGCCCTCACGCTGATACTGACCGCCATGTTGCTGTGCTTTGTCACCTATTTCTTCCGAAATCCCGTGCGGGTATTGGAGGTGGATGACCCCAATTTCATCATTGCTCCGGCGGATGGTCGCGTGGTAGTGGTGGAGCCGGTGGACGAGAATGAGTATTTCCATGAGCGTCGCCTGCAAGTATCCATCTTCATGTCGCCCTTCAATGTGCACGCCAATTGGTATCCTATTGAGGGAAAAATACTGGTAAGCGAACACCAGAAGGGACGCCACAAAGGAGCCTGGCTGCCCAAGTCCAGCACCGAGAATGAGCGTTCGCTGGTGGTCATCGAGACTCCCTCAAAGGTCAGCATCGCCGTTCGTCAGGTAGCCGGTGCGATGGCTCGCCGTATCGTGACCTATGCCAAATCCGGTCAGTTGGCTCGCCGGAATCACCACCTCGGTTTTATCAAATTAGGTAGCCGCGTGGATATGTATCTGCCGCTGGATACCGAGATGTTTGTTGCCGTCGGCGAAGCCGTTCGCGGCAACGAGACAATCATCGGAAGACTGGCCGATGAAATTGATAATTGATAGTTGATAATTGATAGTTGATAGTTGACAATTGATAGTTGATAATTGATAATTGAAAAATTATAATACAATGAATTTTGAAGAACTTTTTGCGCAGTATCCCTGCCCCTTCACCGATGAGCAAGTAAAGGCTCAGGTGGCTGACATTCAAGCTAATCATTTCGCAGAGAACAATAACCGCGATGTATGGATGCAGTGCCTGCATCAGATTGACTATACGACCCTTAGCGCCGACGATACCATTGCTAAGGTCGAAAAGATGGCCAACGCAGTCAATAACTTCGAGAAAGACTACCCCGGTATTCCCAACGTAGCCGCCATATGCGTCTATCCCGCCATGGCGGAGTACGTACGCAAGGCCCTCAAGGACCCCAAATTCAATATCGCCTGCGTCAGCGGCGTGTTCCCCAGTTCGCAGAGTTTCCTGGAGGTCAAGATAGCCGAGACCGCCCTGGCTCTCCGTGCCGGTGCTACCGAGATCGACATCGTGCTGTCGGTGGGTAAGTTCCTGGAGGGTCGCTATCAGGATTGCTACGACGAGATATCGGAGCTGAAAGCCGTATGCGGTGACCATCACCTGAAGGTTATCCTTGAGACCGGTCTGCTGCAGAACGTTGAGAATATCTGGAAAGCCTCCATCCTCGCCATGGCTGCCGGCTGCGACTTCATCAAGACCTCTACCGGCAAAATCAGCGTCAACGCTACCCCCGAAGCTACCTTCGTGATGTGCCATGCTATTAAGGCTTGGCGCGAGAAAACCGGCATCAAGATGGGCTACAAACCCGCCGGAGGTGTTTCTACTACCGCTGAGGCTGTACAGCATTATACGCTCGTCAAGGAAATCCTCGGCCAGGAGTGGCTTAACAACGAGTCTTTCCGTTTCGGCGCTTCGCGTCTGGCCAACAATCTGCTGAGTTCGATTGTGGGCTCTGAGCAGAAATATTTTTAAGAAAGAATGAATAGAATTATTTCAAAACGATTCTTTTCGGAGAACGTGTGCGAGGTGGTGGTGGAAGCCCCCCTCATTGCGCGCAGTCGGCGTCCCGGACATTTTGTCATCATTCGCGTGGATAGAGATAGCGAGCGCATGCCGCTTACCATCGCCGGCGCCGACAAAGAGAAAGGTACCATAACGCTTATCGTGCAGCGCATCGGTGTTTCCTCGTCCAAACTATGCGCCATGAACCCGGGGCAACAGCTGCATGATGTCGTAGGTCCGCTGGGCAAAGCCACCGATATACGTCACTATGGCACCGTCGTTTGTGCCTGTGGTGGCGTCGGTGCCGCACCTATGTTGCCTATCGCTGAGGCATTGCATGCCGCCGGAAACCGTGTTATCACCGTTCTGGCTGCCCGCACAGCCTCCCTCATCATCCTGCAGGAAGAACTGGCGCGCGTATCCGATGAAGTGATCGTGATGACCGATGACGGTTCGCTGGGCGACAAGGGTGTGGTGACAGTAGGTGTGGAGCGCGTTATTCAGCGCGAACAGGTTGACAAATGTATCACCATCGGCCCCGCTATCATGATGAAGTTTGTCGCACTGACGACCTTGAAATATGCTATTCCGACCGAGGCGAGCCTCAACACCATCATGGTGGACGGCACCGGCATGTGCGGAGCCTGCCGCGTCACCGTCGGAGGCAAGACGCGTTTCGTCTGCGTGGACGGACCTGAGTTCGACGCCCATCAGGTGGACTGGGACGAGATGTTATCCCGCCTGAAATCCTACCGCACCGAGGAGGCGGAGGCACTTGCTGCCTACCAAAATTCGTCTGCTTCTTCAGCAGTCAATTACGACGGTCGAACGACGGTCGAACGACGGTCGAACGACAGTCAAGTACAATGTCAGGCCTCTGTCTATCCCATAGAACCCTTCGACGGCACCGCGAAAGACCGTGTCGCCATTCCCCGCGTCCGGATGCCCGAACTGCCTCCCGAGGTGCGCGTCCGCTCCCTGCGCGAGGAGGTGAACCAAGGCCTGACCTTCGACCAGGCGATTACCGAATCCCACCGCTGCCTCAACTGCAAGAACCCCACCTGCGTGCAGGGCTGTCCCGTCAATATCAATATCCCCGGCTTCATCAAGCTCTTGGAGACCGGCGATGTAGCGGGCGCTGCCGCAGTTATCAAGCAGAGTTCATCGTTACCCGCTGTTTGCGGTCGCGTCTGCCCGCAGGAGAAGCAATGTGAGGCACACTGCATCCACCGCAAGATGAACCACGAACCCGTCGCTATCGGTTACCTGGAGCGCTTCGTGGCTGACCATGCTAATAGCCAAATGGCAAATGAGCAAAAGGCCCAGAATCCGACAGGCGCTAAAATAGCGGTTGTTGGTAGTGGTCCTGCCGGCCTCAGTTTTGCCGGCGATATGGCCAAATTCGGCTATCAGGTCACGGTATTCGAGGCTTTGCACGAGATAGGCGGTGTGCTGAAATACGGTATCCCCGAATTCCGTCTGCCCAACCGTATCGTGGACCAAGAGATTGACGGTCTGCGTGCTCTGGGTGTGCGCTTTGAGGCGGATGTCATCATCGGTAAGACCATCACCATTGACGAACTCCGTGAGCAAGGGTACAAGGGTATCTTTGTAGCTTCGGGTGCGGGTCTGCCGCGCTTTATGAATATACCCGGCGAGAATCTCAACGGCGTTCTATCCTGCAACGAATACCTTACCCGCGTCAACCTCATGGACGCCTCCAATCCGGCTACCGACACTCCGCTGCTGTATGGCAAGAATGTGGCTGTCATCGGCGGCGGTAACACCGCTATGGATGCTGTCCGTACAGCTAAACGCCTCGGTGCTGAGCACGCCATGATTGTCTATCGCCGCAGCGAGGACGAGATGCCTGCACGTATTGAGGAAGTGCGTCACGCTAAAGATGAGGGTATCGAGTTCATGACCCTGCACAACCCCATTGAGTACCATGCCGACGAGAACGGCCGCGTCAAGGAGGCAGTGCTGCAAGTTATGGAATTAGGCGAACCCGATGAGTCCGGGCGTCGCAGTCCGGTGCCTGTGGAAGGCAAGACGGTCACCATTCCGGTCGATTTGGTCATCGTAGCTGTGGGTGTGAGTCCCAATCCCCTGATTCCCCGTACGGTCAGTGGTCTGGAGATTAGCAAGAAGGGTACCATCGTGGTTGATGAGGCCACCATGCAGTCTTCCATTCCGACCATTTTTGCCGGTGGTGACATCACCCGTGGCGGTGCCACTGTCATACTCGCTATGTCAGACGGCCGCCAAGCTGCGCATGCCATGAACGCGTACCTTAACGAAATAAATACAAGAAAATGATGCTACTACTATAAAAATTGCATTATAATTGATAATATAATACAAGTTGGCATAGTTTTTGTAGTACTATTTTTGCATGAAAGTAAAACCATACATACTGATAGTTGACGGCCGGCAGGAGGCGAGCGCTAAATTGGCAGACTTTTTGCAGAGCCTTAATTATCAGGTGGAGGTTGCCAAGACAAGCAAGGAGGGTTTAGACCTATACATGGCGTCGCACTACGATGTGGAACCGGCAACTGCTGATGTGGTCTTTGAACTTGGCAATGTGACCTTTGACTCGGTACATCAAACCTTGGGAACCAAGCGTTTGTCGGCGCGCGAAAGCGAAGTATTGCTGATGTTGTGCCGCAACAGAAACCATATGGTAGAACGCTCGCAGATACTCAATACGATCTGGCATGATGATAGTTTCTTTGCCTCGCGCAGTTTGAGTGTGTACGTGAACCATTTGCGTAAGTACTTGGAAGATGCCCCGTGCCCCTTGCAAATCATGGTAGTACATGGCAAGGGCTATAAAATGGTAGATAAGCAAAACGATACTTGTTAGAAAGAAACTTGTCCTCTAGTGGCAAGTTAAGTGATTTTTTTCAATTGTGTTATTAATAAATAGTGTTTTCGGTAGGAGTTCGTTGTGAAACGAGCTCCTATTTCTTGTTAGGCTATTCTTGTTAGGCTATTATTCTATGGCGGATGCGCGCGTAGCCACCTATTCGGCTATTGATATGATATGGCCGTCAGCAAGGTGGGTGATGAGTCGTTGCCCCGTGTGTACCGACTGGGTGGAGCGGATGATATGTCCGTCAGGGTCGGTAAGCAGACTATACCCCCGGCGATAGATACGCTCAGGGTTGCATGCCTCAAGCCGTATGCGCAGCACATCGATACGATGCCGGCGAATGAGAATCTGGCGTTCGCGGGTGCGAGCTAAGCGCTGACGGAGGTTGTTGATGTGCTCTTCCTCATCGCGAAAACGACCGATGAGGAAGGCAGCCACGGCGGTAGGGGTCTTGAGCGGCAGGTGGGCAATCATATCCACGACGCTGATGTCGCGTGTATGGCCGATACCGGTCAGGATGGGCAGTGGGAACTGCGCACAGTGGCTGGCCAGTTCGTAGCTATCGAAGCACCCGAGGTCAGTGGTGGCACCGCCGCCGCGTATGATAACGACGGCATCAAAATGCTCGGCTTCGTGGCTGATTTGAAGTAGTGCGGTAATGATGCTGTTCTCCGCCTGGTCGCCCTGCATGATGGCGGGGAATAGTTGCGGATGGATATCGTAGGCTGTTTCGCTAATTTGATGAATGAAGTCTTCGTAGCCCGCCGCTTCCTTCGATGAGATGACGGCGATGCGGCGGATGAGGGTAGGCAGGCTATAGCTGCGCTGCAGATCCCATACGCCGTCTGCCTGCAGGCGACGAATGGTATCCATCCGCTTGCGCGCCATATCGCCGATGGTATAAGACGGATCGATATTGATGATATTGAGGCTGAGGCCATAGACGGCATGGAAGGATACTTCTGCTTCGATGAGAATCTGCATGCCGACACGCAGGGGTTCGCCGGTCTCTTCTTGGAAAAAAGCGGATAGTATCTTGTACGTCGTAGCCCAGCAGGTAGCACGTGCTTTGGCAGCCATCACACCCGTCTCAGCCTTTTCCACCAACTCGAAATAGGCATGACCGTTGCGCAGGGTGAGCGAGGCTATTTCCGCCCGCACCCAGCAGCTGTCGGGCAGACCCATTGTAAGGACGTCGGTTATCTCATGACAGAGTTCATATAACGATATCGTTTCCATAATATAGTACTATAAATCCAATACATGCAGCCGCAGCGGGTATAAGCCATAGTAGGCTGCGGCGGAAGGTCAGTATGGCGCTTAGCATAAACGCGTACATACACACCGCCATCATCGGCGTGACGGGGAATCGGAAAACAGCTCCGGGTAGTTGTTCTACCCATCCGACGGCGCTGTTCATGCCTTCGGCCAACGCTCGAACGACGGCTGCTAAGGCATATCCGACGGGGTTCAGCCATCCGATGGTCAGCAGTGCCAGACTGCAGCTCACCAACAGATACGCCAAGGGGATGACCATCATGTTGGTAATCAGAAAATAAGAGGCTGCCTGACCATAGTACACCAGTGTTAGCGGTAGGGTTCCGACCCAGGCGGCGACGGATACCATACAGAGATCAATGATCCACTGGATGGGCACTTTCCACCAGCGATTTCGGCGTAGTCGTAGTGCGCGGTACAACGGTCCCTGTATCATCAGCACAATGGCTGTCACGGCTGCAAAACTCAACTGAAAACTGACGCTGAATAGATCATACGGTCGTATGGTCAGGATCAGGAGTGCCGCCAGGGCAATGCTATTGAGCGTGGTAGCCTGCCGGTGTACTACTACCGCCAGCGAGGCTATTGTTATCATGACGACGCTGCGCACAACGCTTGGCGTCCAGCCCGTCAGGGCAGCATACATCCAGAGCATGGCGCAGAGCAAAGCATAACAGAGCGTGCTCCAGAGCCGCTCTTCGTAGAGTGGTTTCCAAAGGCAGAAGCCCGTCAAAAGAAGCCAAAGAACACTCATCAGTATGCCGGTGTGCAGTCCGCTGACGGCTAACACGTGCATAGCCCCTGACCGCTGAAAGCGTCGGCGTGTATCATCGTCGAGGTCCTCGCGCCAGCCCAGACTGAGTGCCGCCACGGTGGCAAAGGCCTGGTCTTGACCGATGAGCTCAGCCAGCCTATCTTTGAGTACCTCCTGCCAATAGGTCGGACCGTGCGGTGGTGTGTGTGCGGTGACCTGCCAGTCTTCAGCGCGCACATAACCTGTGGCGGTGATGCCCTGCCGACGGAGGTATCGTGGGTAATCGAAGGTGCCCAGAGGCTCAGGGCTTCTAAGCCGCGTGACGATGCGGATACTATCTCCCAGTCGCGGAGCAGGGCGGGTGCTATCCTTCTGCAGGTAGAGTAGTGCTGCACCGCTCTCGATACGCCAGGTCTTGGCGCGTTCGGTCGGTACGTCGTTTATCAGAAAAAGCCACGTCAGGGTGGTATCCATCGGTAGGCGGTCATCGTTCGGACCTTGCCATAGGCGCAGACCCAAACTATCCGCCAGCAGGATGAAGGCCACCAACGGCAGTAGCAACATCAAGACCGGATACCGTTGCCAGAAACCGCTCATTGCATCATCCGCCGTATGGCTTCACTCATATCGGGCGCATGGAAGACGGCACTGCCTGCCACCAGGATATCGGCTCCTTCGGCAAAAAGAGAGGCAGCGTTCGTCTCGTTGACACCACCATCGACCTCGATGAGCGTATTCAGTCCGCGTTGCACGATTTGCTGTTTGACGTACCGTATCTTATCGTAGGTTGATTCGATGAATTTCTGTCCGCCAAAGCCCGCAAAGACAGACATCAGCAGCACCATATCCACTTCGCCCAACCATGGGTCGAGACGGTGTACATCGATATCGGGATTGATGGTTAGGCAGGTGCGTACACCCTTGCGGCGAATGAGTTCCAATGCCGGACGCGGGTCGTCAACAGCCTCCAGGTGGAACCCTACACTCCATGCTCCGGCATCGCAGAAGCGCTCAACGTATTTCTCCGGATGAACGATCATCAGATGCACATCCAGGGGCTTGGTGCTATGCTTGCGGAGGGATTCCATCACCGGAAAACCAAACGAGATATTGGGCACGAAGACACCATCCATGACATCTACATGCAGCAGCGTGGCAGGACTTTCGTTGATGATATGCACCTGTTCGGCAAGGTGACCGAAATCAGCCGACAGTACGGAAGGAGCGATTTGTTTCATATTCGTTTTTGCGTTTATGTTTTATCCAATCGAAGTGGGTTTATCAGTGGGCGATGGTGACCACATACTTTTCGGCATCGAGGGTTGTGAATCGGCAATCACCCGTGTTGGTCAAGGTGTCGGTCAGTTCCTCGCGTATGCCGGTGCCTTTCCATTTGAGGAAGGCCTCTTTGCGGGTCCAGAGGCGGATAAAAGCGCGAGCAGGGTCCGGGTCACCGGCGATGAGGGCCTGCTCGTTGGCATTCATGGTGCGTTCGACGATGGCTGCATCCCATCGGCGGATACTCTCCACATCGATGCCTATCGGGCTGTCAGCGATAGCTACAGCCAAGGCGTTGCGGCAATGACTGATAGAGAAGTGCGGACCATGTTCCATATAGGGTTTGCCTTCGGGGGTGAAGAGCCATGTAGTACGCGGGCAACCTAATTCCAGGAGCATCTCGTAGGTCTTTAGCGTTGCCCAGCGCCCAAACAGATGCTTGTAACGTAACGCATAGGCACGCCTTTCTTCGCTCACCAGCGGAAGCAGTCGCATCACATCCGCCTCGGTGCAAGCCGTCATATCATCCCATATTTTGTACTGCATCGTATTCGTGGTGCAAAGATACGTTTTTTTTTCGATATACGCAAATTATTTCTGCTTTTTGCGTTCCGTCAACCACTTTTTGAGGTATTCCTGTTCGCTCTGTCCGGGGGTAGGGATCAGTTCGGCTTTATGGAGCAGTCTCAGAGCATGGAGATCCATGATGGTGGTGTAGCCGCTGCGGGCGATGATGGTGCGACAGTTCATAAGGGCGGCTATCAGCTTATCGTCGTCCATACGTGGCAGTAAGGTGATATTGCAGTGCGTGGTGCGCGTCAGGGGCCCCTGCATCAGGCCGCGAACGATGAGCACGCGCTCCGTCTGTTTCTCGTAGCGACGGATGAGGCTCTCCTCCAGCAGCGATCGTTGGGGTTCCGGACCGGATAATAGAGCGACGATGGGATAGTTGATAGTTGATAGTTGATAGTTGATAGTTGATAGTTGATAATTGATATTTTGAGTGTTGAAGCGGGAGAGGGGCCCGATATAGCGGGTATGGGCAGGGAGTTGCTTGGGGTGGCTGAGCCAGCCGGCAAGCGAGTTGGCGTAGTCTTCGTAGTCGGGCACCCACACTTCGTCGTACTGCCGGTAGAAATAGGCATGCATACGCTCCGCCAGCGGTTCCGCCCAGCGCCAACCGTGAGGCAGACGGATTCGGAGTTGGTGGGTGAGATAGACGGTTCTCGGTTCTCGGTTCTCGGTTTTGGGGAGATAGAGCCCGAAGCGGTTGTCGGATATGATGAGGTCAAAGTGGTACCGGGCTTGCAGAGCCTGGAGCCGTCTGTGGTCTTCGCGAATAAAACGGATGAAGTCGGGTAGCATGCTGAGCATAGCTCCTACCTGCGACTGCGTAGCGGAATACCTTACGCTGAGCGGTGCCAACTCTTCGATACGCAGGGTCGGGAAACGGCGTTTGAGCCATATCAGACTCTCACCGTCGCCGCCCAGGATGACTTCGTGCCCTTCCTGCCGGTAACGCTCAATGAGCGGGACGCAACGTGTAGCATGACCCAGTCCCCAGTTCAGTGGCGCGATGAAGACCCTCATTTTAGTTGATAGTTGACAGTTGATAGTTGATAGTTCTTATTTATGCGCTAATGCTGATGGGGAATCCCTTGGCTTGGAGTGGTGCGGCTATGCGCTCCATCTCATCACGCGTGATTTTCTCCAGGTGCTGTTCGGGTGTGGCGCGGTCGATGACGTAAATCATCAGCTGTTTGGGGCGTAACTGTTCTACCGCCTGATACCAGGCTTTGAGTTCCGTTTCGGTCGTGTTGTCGATAGGCAGACCGGCATGTTCGCCACGCAGGAAGCAGGTCTGCAGGGTGAAGTCGCCCCGGAACCATGCCAGCCACTCTTTGATTTGGGCGACGGTTAGTTCCTGATTGAGCGGTTGGTCAATACGGCGCATGGTCTCGTCAATGGCAGAATCAAGTTTGAGGATACGGTTATCCACCAGCATCAGTGCCTCTCTGACTTCGGTACGGCCTAATTGGGTGGAGTTACTCAGCACGCTGACCTTGGCGGAAGGACAGTAGCGGTCGCGTAGCGCACAGGTGTCCTGAATGATACCGAGAAAATCGGGATGCAGCGTAGGTTCTCCGTTGCCGGAGAATGTGATGACATCGGGGCGGATGCTTTCGGCTTGGAGGGCAATGAGTTTTGCCTCCAGTTCCTGACGAACAGCCGCGCGCGAGGGTAGAAGGGGGTAGAGAGCCTGCGTGTTCCAGCCGCACTCGCAATAGACGCAGTTGAAGGTGCAGAGTTTCTTGTCTGTAGGCATAAGGTTCACGCCGAGCGACACGCCTAAGCGCCGCGAGTGAATAGGGCCGTATATTATTGTATTAAAAAGCATAATATATAATTTTTAATTAATTTTCGGTTCTGGGTTCTTATCTCGGCAAGCCTCGAACGATAATTACTCGGTTTTCGGTTTTCGGTTCTGGAATCCTCTCAATTCACCACCACCCTGTTTCCCAGTTCCTTGCAGATGATGGCGCGGATCTGCAGCAGTTGGGGTTGCTCGCTCAGTAGGCTCTTTTGCCGTTCCCAATCGTTGTTTTTCTGGGCCTCCTGTAGGGCCTTTTGCAGCATGGCGATGCGTTCGTTGACAACGGTATATTTCAGTTCTAAGAGCAATTGGTTGGTCAGTTCCGGCAGGATATCCTCATCCGTCTGCGGGCGTACTTCCTGCACGACATTCTCAGAGATGGACTGCTTGTAGAATATCTTACTCAGTTGGTACTGGTCGGCGGTGAGTTCGGCTGCCAGTTGGCTGACATGCGGATTAGTATGATGCACAAAGAAGCTATTGGCATTGAATTCCGGTTCGCGGTAATGCTGCATGAACTCATCGATGATGGTCTGCTGTATTGGCTGGCGCGGACGGATACCATCGTTCGTCAGTTCGCGGATGATATATTCCCCTACGGGTATCCAATTGCCGGTCTCGGGGTCGCCCAGGCATCGATCGCCATACCGTACGATGACCTGCAGGAGGTTGCGCATGTTATGGTCAAAACTGGGGTCCTCTGCCTTCATCGGTATCGTTGGTTGCGGCGGCTGCTCCTCCGGCTGTGGTTGCGGTTCGCTGAAGGGTGTCTCAGAGGTGGAAGAGGTCTCAGCATCGGTATTGGCGGCCGGTCGTTGGTCACCCTCGCGTCTTGTGCGTCTTAGGCGAGCCGTCTCGCGCGAGAGGATATATTCCGCCATGCCGAGTTGTTCGCTGCAGTCTTTGATATACACCTGACGGGTTATAGGGTCAGGGATGACCGCGATACTCTCCATCAGCGAACGAATCAGCTGACTGCGTTTCATGGGGTCATTCTTTGCTTCGTCCTGCAGTAGTTGTGTCTTAAAGCGGATGAAGTCTGTCTGGTTCTGACGGATATATTCGATGAAGTCAGATGCGTTATGACTGCGGGCAAACGAGTCCGGGTCTTCGCCATCGGGCAGCAGCAGTACCTTGACTTGGAATCCTTCCTCTAAGAACATGTCTATACCCCGCAGGGCGGCATGGATGCCGGCTGCGTCGCCGTCGTAGAGCACTGTGATGTTACCCGTGAAGCGGTGGATAAGACGGATCTGCGGTTTGGTGAGTGCCGTTCCGCCGCTGGCTACAACGTTCTCAATACCCGCTTGAAACATGGATATGACATCCATCTGTCCCTCCACCAGGTAGCACAGGTTTTGCCGCGCAATAGCCTGTTTGGCGAGGAAGAGTCCGTACAGCTCGTTGGTCTTGCTGTAGATGATGGAGTCGGGCGAGTTGATGTATTTGCCGGTGTTTTCTTTCTTCTTGAGGATACGTCCGGCAAAGGCGACGGTCTTGCCCGAGACGGTATGGATGGGGAAGATGACGCGGTCGCGGAATCGGTCGTATAGCCGTCCGTCCTCGCTCTTGCCGCTGATGCCGGTACCGATACGGGTGTCAGGGTTGTTGACCAGGTACTCCTCCTTGAAACCCTCTTTGCAGAGTGCTGTAGAGAGCGGATTGCCTTTCTCGGGCGAGTAACCGAGTTGGAAACGCCGGATGATATCGTCCCTCACACCGCGTTCGCGCAGGTAACTCAGGCCGATGGCTTGTCCTTCGCGGGTGTTCCACAGCGTGTCCTGGAACCAGCGGTTGGCGCGGTCATTGACCACGAACATGCTCTCGCGATCGTCCTGTCGCTGCTGTTCCTCGGCGGTGAGTTGACGTTCTTCAATCTCAATATGGTACTTGCGTGCCAGTTGGCGCAGCGCATCGTAATAGTCGCATTGCTCTATCTCCTTGACGAAGTTGACGGCATTTCCGGCTTTGCCGCAGCCGAAACACTTGTAGATACCTTTGGATGGCGAGACGGTGAACGAACCGGTCTTCTCGTCGTGGAAAGGGCATAGGCCGATGAGATTAGCGCCCCGCTTCTTGAGCGTGACGTAATCGCTGACGACTTCCTCTATCTTGACGGCGTCGTAAATCCGGTCTATGGTTTCCTTTGGAATCAACGTTGATTTAATTAAAAATTAAAAGTTGACCAGTAAACTACTCCAGCGACCAATCAATCAGTTTCCCCAGAAGAAGATACCCAACTTAATCTGCCACTGGTCCAGGCGACCGCGGGTGTTGCGGTCGGCATAACCTACCTCGTTGAAGTTACCGAAATTATACGGATTGATCAAGCCGAAGTCGTATCCGCCGCGCAGGTAATAGCGGTCGTACTGGAAGCCGGCACCGACCCCCCAGGTCACGTTCAGTCGCCTAAGGTCGTGGGCAATATCGGCATCCGAGTAGTCGAAATAGGCGATGGTGTTCTCACGCACCTGCTCACCGGTTGATTTCTGACGCAGTAGTGCCACCTGTTTGTACTGGGCTACCACCTGAATTGTCGGACCCGTATAGAGTATCAGCCAGGTGTTCCGGGCAATCTCAAATTTGTACTGCCAGTCTACAAACAGTTCCAACTGGTGGAACTGATACTTGGTGCGTTCCTCGTAGGGTCGGGCATAACCCGAGGCGATGGGTTTACCGTCCAGGTCGTAGCCATACTCTTCCCAGGATGAGATATGCGCGCCAAAAGTGTAGTTCAGACCGGTCATAAAACCGAATCCTGCCCAGATGGTGGCGTCATACACCAGTCCGACCTTGAAACCCTTCAGTTGCACTGCGGTCAGTGCTGTCTTGTCATCTACTTGTTCCGAGGGTTGGTTCAGACGATAAACGGGGTTGGCATACCCGAACTGCAGACCTACTGCCTGCGTATAGTCACCTGCCTTTGCGGCCATCGTCACCGCTACCAGCGCCATGATACATACAATTCGTTTCATATATTAAAAATATCGGTTATCGGTTTTTGGTTCTCGGTTCTCGGTACTAGTAAACCAGAAAGAACTATCATTTGTCAATTCTCTTTTTGTTCCTTTGCTCTTTCTGCTTGCGTGGATTCTCGGTTGCGTCCAACTCTTCTTCCACTACCGCCGATACAGCCTTCTCCTTCGGACGCGGTGTTCGTTCCGCATGGCGGAAGACATCCATCGGGTCACGCGGACGCTCCTTTTTCGCCCAGAAGAAGGCATTCAGGAATCGGTCTGTATCCTTGATCTGGTCCAGGGGGTACATCGTGCCGTTGGTGGTGGTTGTGAACACGATGCGCTCAATTTTTTGGTCTTTCAGGTATAGTTTTACCAGGCTCGACTGGGTCTTGTTGACACCCGTGAAGGTGCCATCCTCCTCGCGCGGGTAGAATATGGTCTCGGCGTTGCCCGACACGTCTACTTGCCGTATCTCGCCGTCGCGGATATAGGCGAACATCTCCTTGCCCTGCATTTGGTCGAACATGTCGCGCGCCTCGTGTTTGATGGCGATGGCATTACCCACGCCGTGGGCGTAGTCAGCGAGTTCGTTGCGGATGTGGATATGAATCACGTCGGCTGACACCTGCTGCTTGTCGCTCCATAGTACAGGGTCGTGGTAGAGCGTTATGACAGAGTCCAGGCCGTTATAGACAGCCGAGTCGGATACCGTCTGGTATTCCTTGTTGTAGATACGTACGTTGTGGAATGCGCGTAACTGGCGGTATGTACTGTCTCGGCGCAGCGTATCGGGTGCCATTCGGCCTATCGTGCTGTCGATGGGTAGAACGGTGACGGCTACATAGGCTTGCAGTTCAGAGAACAGCGTGTCGGCGTGCATATAGGTGTACGACGTATCGTTCGACCAGTCCACTAACAGCGCGCTGTCGGTGGCATAGCCGCTGTCGCCGTCGTTGAACACCTCGCCGTAGTTGCCGTATAGGCTGGTCTGTTGCACGGTGTCGCGCATCTCCATATGTCCGCGTACGCGCCCGTAACCCACGCGCTTGGCGTAATAAATGGTGTCACCCGTCAGTTGTTTGCCGTCGGTATGCAGTATGCGCGAGCGCTTGTAGAGCAGGCTCTGTTCCGTCTCGGTGTTGTAGGTGCCTGAGTCTGACAGGATGGTGGTCTCTTCCTCATAGACGATGGTGGTGGGCCGCACGATATCGGCGATGTGCGACTTGGTGTTGTAGCGCAGCGAATCGGTATCCAGTATAAAATTGGTATTGATCAGGTGTACCTTATCCCGAAAGACTGCTTGCGAATGCGGGGGCATATAGAGTCCCCAGACCGATGTAAGGGTGTTGAGGCTGTCTTCAATCTGTCCCCAGTCATCGTAGAAAGCCCGTTCCGCCTTGCGGTCATAGTCCACGCGGTCGGTAGTCAGTACCGTGTTGCGGTGAATGAGCCGAACGTTTCGTCGCAGGCGGGCATACTTCGTGTTGCCGTCGTAGTAGAGTACATCGCCAAACCCCGATAGGGTATCGCCCTGCTCAAAACGAACGTGACCAAAGGCGTCCAGTGAGTTGCTTTTCTCGTAGAAATACGCCGAGTCGCAGTACATGAGCATGTCGTCGTGGCGGAAGCGCACATCGCCTTTTAGGATTTGGGCATCGGGCAGTCGTTCCTTGTCAAACGACAAGGTCTCTGAGTGTTCCAGATACACCAACTCTTGAGCAGTTGACAATTGACAATTGACAATTGACATTATTATGCCAATCACCAACCCGATAATATGTCGCCTGCTAAATATCAACTATCAATAAAAAAATGTCAATTATCAACTATCAATTATCAACTATTTTGTTCCCCATCCCGGGTACTGGAAGTCGCATCCGCGCCAGGCTGGGTCTATATGGATATAGGTTTCCTGTTGTTTCTTGCGGATCCACTTATCGATGAATTCGGCGGCTAATTTCTCCTCAAGCATTGTCTTGATGACCTGGAAATCGTCCGTCAGGTTTGCCTGGTGTGCATCCTGTTTCTTCTTCAGGCGCACGATGGCGCAGACCTCTTTGTTTTTCTGCTGGTCCATCATCACAAAAGCCTGCGACAGGTCGCCCTCGTTCATGTCGTATATCTGCCGTGCTACCTCAGGTGGCAGGTCTTGGTACTCGAATTTGCCGGCACCCGTATTCGGGTTGGCCATCATGCCGGCGTTCATCGCGGTGGTCTTGTCTTGGCTGAAGCGGATAACGGCTTCCTCAAACGTCATCTTGTCGTCGCGTATCATGTTGGCAATGCTATCCAGGCGTTCCAGCGCATGGATCTTGTCGTTGGCTGACAGACGCGGACGCATCAGTATATGCCGGCAGTTGATACGGTCGCCTTTTTTCTCGATGAGCTGAATGATATGATAGCCGTACTCCGTCTCCACGATACGGCTGACTTTCTTGGGGTCGTTGAGGTTGAATGCCACATCGGCAAACTCCTGCACCAACTGTCCGCGGCCTACAAAACCCAACTCACCGCCCTGTTTAGCGCTCTCGGTGTCTTCCGAGTAGAGGCGAGCCAGCATCGCAAAATCCGCTGTACCATTGGTCACACGCTCGGTAAACTCCCTCAGACGCATCTTGATACGCTCAATCTCCTCTTGGGGTACCTGGGGTTCCAGCGAGATAATCTGTACTTCCACCTGCGCCGGTATCAGCGGTATGGAGTCCTCGGGCAGGCTGTTGTAGTAGCGCCGTATCTCCGCCGGTGTGGGCTTCAGGTTCTCGGTCAGCTTCATCTGCATCTGCTGGATGATCATCTGGTTTCGTACCGTGCTGGATAGCTCTTCGCGAATCTCCGAGGTTGTCTTGCGGAAGTACTCCTCCATCTTCTCCTTGCTGCCTATTTGCGAAAGGTAGTAGTTGATACGCATATCCACCTGATGGCTGACAGTCGATTCGTTCACCTCTATCGAGTCCAACTCAGCTTGGTGCAGAAACAGTTTCTGTATCGCCAGTTGTTCCGGAATGAGGCAATACGGGTCACCTGCCATCTGCTGCCCCTCGTACTGCGCGCGCAGACGTTCTTCTTCGACCTCGCTGCGCAAAATGGCTTCGTCACCTACTATCCAGATGACCTCATCAATCACATTATCGGCGTGCGCCATGAGTGATAGCGTGACGGCTATCATCGGTATAATTTTCTTAATCCGTTGCATATATCTTCAGTTTCTTAAATTTCACCGCATCGCGGTATAGGTTATTACGTTGTTCGCGCAGAAAGACGCTCTGGCGCTGCGCCAGCAGTATCTCTTCTATTTCCGGACGGGCATATTCTATGGGCATTACCTCGCCGGGCAGACACTTATCGGTCACCTGCAGCAGGTAGGTCGATAGGCTGTCTTGTACCTCGATGAGGTCGCTCTTCTTCAGTTGCTGCACCAGGTTGTTGGTCTCTAACGGCAGCCTGAGCACGATATGGGTGGCGGGCATCCATTTGCGCGTGAAGAGCTCATAGCCCGTGGCGTACTGATAGGCATATTTCTCGATATGCTCGATGTTCTCCTCATCGGGCTCAGCCAGTTGTTTCTTCAGTTTGTCTAACTTTGGAGCTCCGTTGGGCACGATGAGCAGGATACCTTTCAGCAGGCTCTCACCTAAGATAAACTGGTCGCGATGGCTTTCGTAGTAGTTATGGACCACGCTATCCTCGATTGTCTTGTTCATGCGTTGCTGCACCAGGCGTTGTTCGTAGGCGTGCACGTACAGCGAGCGTCGGTAGTCTTCCACCAGCCGCTCTACCTCGGGGTCCGCCTGATCTTTGGCTTTCTCATACACCAATATCTCTTCTGCCCACTGGCGGATATAGGCCTCTGCATAGCGCGCACTATCCTCCGGCGTAGAGGCCTTGCCTGTTATTTGCTGCAGTTCACTCGCCGTCAGACGCTGACCTGCCACCTCGGCTACGGTATCTCTTTGCTGGTGTTTCTCCAGAAACTGACAACCCGTCAGCCCTGCCAATACTGTTGCTATGTATAGTATCTTTTTCATCAAATTTTACATTTTCCATTCTCAATTTTCAATTGCTTTTCGTATTATGAAAAGCCTGTTTCCCTCCACTTCGTTTCCCGCTTCTTCCGGCAGGTACACCTGCGGCGCTTTGACGCCGTCGCCGATGCGTATCGGTGCTACTTCCACATGCATCTCATCCCATGTGCCGTCTGTCAATATGGCATTCAGCACCGTGGCGCCGCCCTCTACCAGCACGCTGTGGATATGGCGGTCCGCCAACATCCGCAGCACATCCTGCCACCCGCCTTCGCCGCGATAGACGATAGTCTCGGCATCGTCGCTAAACAGCCGGCATGTCTTATCCACCCGTCCGCGCCGGTCTAACAGCACCCGTATCGGGTTACGTCCGCTCCAGTGGGTGGTGGCAAGACGCGGATTATCCAGCAGTGCGGTTCCCGAACCTACCAATATAGCCATGTTCTCCGCCCGCATTTGGTGAACCAACTGCTTGGTCACCTTGTTCGATATTACCAGCGGCTTTTGGTTGCCAGAGTCAGGCTGTCGTTTGTAGTCGATGAACCCGTCGGCTGTCTCCGCCCACTTCAGTATCACGTACGGTCGGTGTTTCTCCTGCAGGCAGAGGAATCGCTTGTTCAGCTCGCGGCACTCGGCTTCCATGACACCTACAACAACTTCTATGCCATGCTTTCGCAGTCGCTCTATTCCCTGCCCGCTCACCAGCGGATTGGGGTCCTGCATGCCTACTACCACGCGCGGAATGCCTTTCTTGATGATCAGGTCGGCGCAGGGCGGTGTCTTGCCCCAGTGGCTGCACGGCTCCAGGCTCACGTAGAGGGTGGTGTCCGTATAGTCGAAGTCGTCCGGCAAAGGGTTGAGGCAGTTTACTTCGGCATGCGGACCGCCGTACCGCATATGCCAACCCTCGCTTATGATTTTGTCGTTCGATAACCCAGAACCCATAACCGAGAACCGTTTCACCAGCACTGCCCCCACCATCGGGTTGGGGGCTACATAGTATGCCCCCTTCCGTGCCAACTCCAAACACCTCCGCATATAGAAACAGTCATTGTTTTGCATCTTCTTTTTCGCTTATTTTTGCCCTTTTAGGGCATTCTCCCGCAATTTAGGCCACAAAGGTACAACAAAAATTGCATATATGCAAATTTTTTGAATGAATAATGAATAATTAATAATGAATAACCGTATTTTTTAGCAAAAATAGCGTAAATACATACAACCAGAGGGTGTGTTATCCATGTTAGCGAAAGGTATGTCGTGAATATGATGTCGGTAGCAGGGTGCTTTCGATTTTACGACCCCGATATTGGTTCGGGATTGTCTCGGGATTGTCTCGGGAATGGTTCGGTTCACTCTCGCAGAAATTTCGATTGTATACTGACAAGATTTTGATATTATTGCGGCTTATATGCCGAACAATGGACGCTGAATGACCGCGCAAGCGCGGGGCGGCATCGCCCAAGCTTGGTCGATAAACCGCCGACGAAAGGGACGAGAGACGGCAAAGAATGCAAAATGAGAGACGGCAAGGAATGCCGTCTCTACAGGTGGCCTACCGAAGACCGAGAACCGATATATAACAGCGAGGATGGATTAAGGGGTGAAATCGAGGTAGGGGGTGAGGCGGGTGATGTCATCAGGAGTGAGGGACGAAATTTTCCTGATTTCATCGATACTTTTTAAGTTAATTTTTCTGCGGCGCATTTCATAAATTGCCTCCGCCTGCGTGTAAGTGAGGTACGGATGAGAGGCCAAACGACGTACAGAACAATGATTGACCGGAATAGGTCGGATACTATCTATTGTGGCGAAGAAATAGCGGGTCAACGTATCCAAACCACAGAGGCGTGCATCCTCGCGCGCCAAATCATGCAGCTGTTGTGGGGAATAATAACCGCCTAATTGTTCGCGGTAACGGATGATACGGCGCGCAATAAAAGGTCCAATACCCCTTATGAGCGTTAACTCAGAAGTATCAGCGCTATTGAGGTCGAGAATGGTATCACGTTTGGGTCGGGGCTCGCCATAACGTGCCACATACTGAGCCCGATAGATACTATCGCGCAACAAACTGTCTGCACGCCGTGCACTATCCCGCAGGGTGCGACGAATCTCTTTTTCGCGCCAAAAAGGCATGGTATCAATGGCGATATAGGGTCTGAGAACCTGAAAGGCGCTATCAGTAAGTCCGTAGAGACGTGCGAAGTCATCAGCCCGGCGCCAGCGTCCCCCCTTGCGCCGATACTGCAGGAGGCCATGTGTCTGACGGGGAGTCAGTCCGACGCTGATGAGGGTTATGCTATCAGCAGTATTGGGGTCAAAGGGTCGTAAAACGGGTAGAGTGGTGCTATCGGTATTTTCTTCGGCAGAAGCACCCTGTATTACAACCCTATCCGGCATAGCCGGTTTGGGGATGAGGTAAAGGATGATGATGGTGAGAACCAACATTCCACCAATGGCAATTGCTCCTATTATTTGCTCGCGTGAAGGCATAAAACTCTATTCGGGGTGCAAATGTACAACAAATAATGCAAATATACAAATATTTGGCATTTTTTTTGCATAAATATTTGCGTATATGGCAAAAAATAGTAATTTTGCGGGCTAAATGAGCGACTAAACGCAAAATATAGCGAACAAATTACAGATTGCTGCGCTGACAGAATACAGATTGTATTATGTGCCGGCGAGAAACGAATCACGTTTGCGGAAGCACACCTGTTCAATCCGGTGGATCAATGGCATCGACGAAACCAATGCCAACGCCAATGCCATAAGCAAAGTAAAAAAAAACGCTATACCAAAGCGATTTTTTTTTGCATATGTCCGAAAAAAGTTGTACCTTTGCAGCCGTTTTTGGAAAAAGAAAGAAATTATGAGTTTGCAATGTGGAATAGTAGGGCTTCCTAATGTAGGGAAATCGACCTTGTTCAATTGTCTGAGTAATGCCAAAGCGCAATCAGCTAACTTCCCGTTCTGCACCATTGAACCTAATGTAGGGGTTATCACGGTGCCCGATGAGCGGTTAATCAAATTGGGTGAGTTGTGTAAACCCGAACGCGGTGTCATCCCCACTACGGTGGAGATAGTTGATATAGCCGGTCTGGTGAAAGGTGCCAGCCAGGGCGAGGGATTGGGTAACAAGTTTTTGAGCAATATCCGCGAGACGGATGCCATCATCCATGTGCTGCGCTGCTTTGATGACGAGAACGTGGTGCATGTAGATGGTTCGGTTGATCCTGTGCGCGACAAAGAGATTATCGATGCCGAGTTGCAACTGAAGGATTTAGAGACCGTGGAAAACCGCATCCAGAAGACCGAGAAGCAGGCCAAGGCCGGTGGCGACAAACAAGCCAAGTTGGCGTTGGAGGTGTTGCTGCGCTATCGCGAAGCCCTTTCTGCAGGCAAGAGTGCTCGCACCGTAGAGTTAAACAACAAGGACGAGGAGCAGGCCGCCAAGGAGATGATGCTACTGACGAACAAGCCCGTGTTGTATGTCTGCAATGTGGATGAGGCATCCGCCGTGAGCGGTAACAAGTATGTGGAGGCCGTGCGCGAAGCCGTTAAGGATGAGCAGGCTGAGGTATTGGTGGTGGCTGCCAAGATAGAGAGCGAGATAGCCGAACTGGAGACCTACGAGGAGCGACAATTATTCCTGGAAGAGATAGGCCTACAGGAGAGTGGTGTGAATAGGCTCATTAAGGCAGCTTATAATCTACTGAATCTGCGTACGTTCCTTACCGCCGGTAGCGATGAGGTGCGCGCTTGGACCTTCCGCGCGGGCAGCAAGGCACCGCAATGTGCGGGTGTGATTCATACGGACTTCGAGCGCGGCTTCATCCGTGCAGAGGTCATTAAATACGAAGACTACATTGCCCTGGGTGGCGAGGCTGCCTGCCGCGCTGCCGGTAAATTGGGCATCGAAGGCAAGGAGTATGTGGTGCAGGATGGAGATATCATGCATTTCCTGTTTAATGTATAACCTCTCCCCAACCCTCCCCACAAGGGGAGGAAGATAGATATGATAGCAAGTTTATTAGCATACGGTATTTGGGTGGCAATCGTGCTGATTGTGGTTGGTTTTGTGGCCCTGATTAAGGGTGCAGACTGGTTAGTGGATGGTGCATCGGCTATTGCTAAACGATTTGGAATAAGCGATTTAGTAATCGGTCTGACCGTTGTGGCATTCGGCACCAGCATGCCGGAGTTTGTGGTGAATATGGTGTCGGTAGCCAGTCAGACCACCGACCTTGCCATCACCAATATCTTGGGTTCAAACATCATCAATACCTTCGTTATCTTGGGTTGCACGGCCCTGGTCTATCCCATTGTGTCGCAGCGCGATAGTCGCCGTTTTGATATCCCGCTATCCATTGTAGCCGGTCTGGCTGTCCTACTGGCTATCTACGTGCCTGTACTTCAAGGCGGATATGGGCTGTGTATAAACAGAGTAGGCGGTGTGCTACTTTTGCTGGTGTTCTGTTATTTTATCTATCACACCTTCCGCCATGCCCACGAACATGCGGGTGATGCAGAGACAAGTCAGGTAAAGAATATGCCTGTTAGCCGCGCTGTAGCCCTGATAATAGGCGGTTTGGTCGGCCTTATTGTAGGCGGCGAACTGATTGTGCAGAGCGCTGTAGAACTGGCAACGAGAATGGGTGTCAGTGAGGCCATCATAGGTCTGACCATTGTAGCGCTGGGCACTTCGCTGCCCGAGTTGGCTACATCGGTCATTGCTGCTACCAAGAAGAACAGCGATATAGCGTTGGGCAATGTTATTGGTAGCAATATATTCAATATATTCTTTGTATTGGGAACCAGCGCGGTTATTTGTCCGCTACCCGCGTATGAGGGCATCAAGTTGGATATCGTGATGACCGTATTGGGCGGTGTGTTGGTTTGGGTCTTCGTCGGTAGCAATCGTCAGCATGCCATCCTCCGTTGGCAGGGAGCGCTTTTATTGCTTATCTATGCCTTGTACCTGACGTATCGTCTGATGGTTGTATAGGCGTCGCTCGCGGTCGAACAGCCATCCCCATTTTCCGAAATAGCGGCATAGATTGCGGATGTGCACCCACGTCATGCGCCATGAGTGATACGAGGCGCGTCGGTGATCATGCACAATGGTGACCGTCGGCCAGTAGAGTGTGCGGTAGTGCCGATGTATCGTGCGCGTGAGGTCGATATCTTCGGGATAAAGGAAATATCGTTCGTCAAACAGGCCTGCCTCTTCGGCGGCTCGGGTGCGGAGAAACATAAAGCAGCCACTGAGATAAGGAGCATTGATAGGCAGGTTGTGGTCCAAGTTCCGTAACTCAAAGCGTGCATTGCGTCTGCGCATCAGGCCGGCGGGTAGAAAGCGCCGTCCGAACAGGTCAAGGGGGGTGGGCAGCAGTTTGGCCAAGTACTGTTCCTCGCCGTTGGGCGAGAAGACGCGGGGCATCAGGCAACCTACATCAGGATGCGATTCCATGAAAGCATGTATCCGGTCGAGGTCAGCTGCAGTGAGCCGGATATCATCATTGAGAACCAGGTGATATGTTACCACCCCCCGGATACTCTCGCGAAGCGCTATGTTATGCGCACGACCATAGCCTAGATTGGTACCTGTGAATAGGTACGAAACTTCCGATGAATCCTGAAAAATCTGTTTATCGAATAGCAATTGAGACGACTGCTCGGAGTTGTCGATAAGTGCTATCTTCCGGACGCATCTTGCGCGTTGAAGCTCCTTCACAAGCGGCAGCACATTCTGCTCCCACATGGGGTGAAAGAGTACAATTGATACATTAAGCATACGTTGTTAACGCTTTTTTGTATTCATCTATAATAATCTTTTCATCAAACTTTCGCAGCATTAACTCTCTTCCCTTTTTTCCCATGCAGCGTAGTTGTTTTGGTTCGAGTTTCAGCACTTTGCGCATCGTATTGGTAAGACTGTCCAGGCTGCGTTTTTCGCAAAGCAAGCCGTTCACGCCATCGAGTACAACGTCCTTGCATCCGACCGAGTCTGTGGCAATCAGTGTACGCTCCATAGAGGCAGCTTCCATCAGCGAACGCGGAACACCTTCCATATAATAGGATGGCAAGACCATGCATGAGCAACGCTCCAAATAGGGCCGCACATCATTGGTTACACCCAGGTATTCTACAATTCCGTTACGGACCCATGCCTCCATCTCCGCGGGCCGAATGGCATCGGGATTGAGGGCATCCAGTGGACCCAGTAACTGCCAGCGCACTTCCGGATATTCTGCCTTCAGTCGTTCGGCTGCACGGATATAGAGTTCGACACCTTTGCTGCGAAGCATGCGTCCGCAGTGGAGGAAAATAAATGGCTGATCCGGTTCGCGTGTGGAGCGGAAATAATCGGTGTTCACCCCCTCGCCGTGTATGATATGTGTTTTAGAGGAGGGAATTATATGCCATTTGACGAATGAGTCGCAATCGTCCTGATTGAGGAACCAGACCTCATTGGTGTTGCGCATGGCATGCCGATGTAGTTGGCAGGATAGATAGAACAGCCAGTTACGCTTGATAAACGTATAGCCGAGACCGGTGATTACGTTGATATGCTTGATGCCCAGTGACGAAGCTGCCATCGAACCATAGATATTGGGCTTGATGGTAAAGTGGAAGATGAAATCAAATCCCTCCGACTGATAGATTTGCTTCAATTGGGAAATCAGTTTTAAGTCGCGAATCGGATTCTGTCCTTTACAATCCACCTTGATTGGCACAAAGCGGATATTCGTGCCTTTCAAGGGTGTCAGTTCGCAGTCTTCGGGTGTCATCATCACTACTTCATACTGTTTGCTCAGTTCTTTCATCACGCCAAGACGGAAGTTCATCATCGTCAAGGCACTGTTGCCTACAAAAGCCAGTTTGGCGGGTGTTTTCATGTCGTATGTATTAGTATGGCGACCGTAGCAGCCGATTTGTCCCAACTGAACAGGCGGCAGCGTTGACGGCCTTTTTCTATTAATTGCTCGCGCAACGCCTCCGAGCTGATGAGTTGCCGGAGCGTAGTGCGGATGGATTCCGGATTATAGGGGTCGAAATAGAGGGCAGCATCGCCGCAGACCTCGTTATAGACCTCGATATCGGATACGGCCAGCGGGCAGTCTTGCCACATGGCTTCCACATTGGGAATGCCGAATCCCTCATAGACTGATGCGCTGACAAAAGCCAAGGCGTTGCGGTAGAGGTTGCTGAGGCGTGCGCCGGATACGTAGCCCAGCAGCTTGACGCGCTCGTCTGTCTCCATTCCGGCATGACGGAAGACACTATTCGTACCGCCGACGAGGTATAGCTTGCAGTCGGTATCCTGCATGCCGGCGAAGGCCTCTACGAGACGCGGCAGATTCTTGCGCGGATCCATGGAGCATACCGACAGGATGTAGCGTTCGCCCTCCTGACGCTGACCGGGCGGCATGGTATCCACAGCGTTATAGACTACGTTGATTCGGTCAGCAGGCAGGTGCAGGTACTTTATCAACTCGCGTTTGGAAAACTCGCTGACGGTCAATATGCGTTCGGCGCGACGTGCCGCCAGCGGCGTCAGGAGGCGGTAAAACCAGTAATACGGCCGGCTGAACCAGCGGGGATTCACCAAGTACGACACATCGTGTATCGTATAGAAGGCATGGTGGTACGACAGCGGACTGAGTCCCGTCCAGGTGATGAGCAGGGCGCCGCGGTAATGGCGACGGACATAATGGGGCAGGATTAACTGTTCCCACAGATGCGAGCCTTTGCCACGCGTGCGTACTACGGGGAATGGGCATTCGTATTGTTCGCACACATCCGCCGGTGCTACCACCACGAGTTCTTCGCCCCGCCTAAAGAGGGCGCAGGTGATTTCGTAGGCGAAACGGTGAACACCCGTCAGGCGCTGCGTAAGAAATCTGCCGTTTATTACTATCATATCGTTGTTTTCAAAGTTTGTAAATAGGCGTCTTGCCACTCTCGGTCCGGTTCCATATAGTTGCCTTCGCCCCATTCGTTCCACGACTTGAGGAATACTACTTGCCGTTCGGCGGGTTTCCTGCTGACAGTCGTTTTGACCGCCTCTATCTGTTCGCGGAAGAGATCAGGCGTGGAGCCTTGTAGCACAAAACCATGCTTCCCGCTACGGGGTGTGTGGTCCCAACGCGGTATGAGCGAAGGGAATACATCGTTGCGGCTGTTCTCCTCTCCGACCAGGACGCCGTTGGCCAGCCGATAGGAATAGACGAAGGGGCGAAGGCCTGTAGCGTACAGCGCCAACGGAAACAAGTGACGCAAGATGAGCCGTGGACTACGGCGGCAGTCACCCAACCGCACTACATTGACGGCATCGAACCCCAACGCACGGATGGCATCCACCTCGCGGGAATAGAGGGTGTGTCCGACGAAGAAAATTCCGGTGAGTCCTGCATTTTTTGCTAACTCGTTCCATCGTGCGAGATAGGCCTGGGCATCCGGCAATTGGAATGGTCGATAGACTACCACCAGTGGTTTACCTTCCACCCGTATGTAACGCGGGTCGCTCAGCATCGGCAGTACGGCCTCGAAATGGCGGTCGGCATCCCCCTCGGGATAGGTCTGCTCGATGAGCAGGCGGTCTTGCCGTCCGCTGGTGTCCGACCATACTTTGGCTTTCCAACTCTCGTTCGCCCATCCGATGCAGAATGGGAAGTCGGGTTGCCCGCTGCGCAGTACCTGCTGCAGGGGTTTCTCCAGCAGTTGGCGGCCGTTTCCGAACCAGTAATGCCAATAGCAGAACCCTTCAATGCCTGCCTCGCGTGCCAATGCCGCCTGACGGATGCTTACCTTGGGGTCAGACAGGTCGTAGTAGCCCAACTCACCCGGTTCGACCGGCTGGTGATGGCCGGGGAACAACGGACGGGCACGACGGACACTGGTCCATTCGGTGAACCCTTTTCCCCACCAGGCGTCATTCTCCGGGATGGCGTGGAACTGTGGCAGATAATAGGCTATTACTCGCATAGTAATCGGCTCATGAGGTTGGTATAAAGGTTGTTATAATCCCGTTGTAGGGTAGTAGTCTGTCCCTGCCGCGCGAGCCGTTCGCGCGTAGCGGCATCCATGCAGCGCTGGAGGGCTGTCAGCCAGCCGGAACAGTCATCCGGATTAACAAAGAGGCAGTCGCGGTCATCTATGTATAGCTCGGAGAGGTACGAATGTGCGGTCTGTACCACGCAGACACCCGCCCGCATAGCTTCGACGGCTACCAGCGGCATCGTCTCGCTCTCGGAGGGCAGCACCAGTATATCGATTGCGGCATAGAAAGCTGCTACGTCGCCCGTATGCCAGCTAACCTGTACCACCGGTTCCTGAAGGGTGGTACGCGCCTGCCATGTCTCGCGTTCCGCTTCGTCCTTCGCTCCGCAGAGCCAAAGCGAGGTATCAGAGTAGAGCCGGTGCAACTGTTCGAAGGTATCCAGGAGCAGCCCCACATTCTTGCGCGCCTCAAAGCTGCCCAGATAGCCGATGCGGATGCCCTCGTGCGCCACTTTGGCGTATTCGGGCATAGGGGCGATAGGATTGTAGATGACCTCGCCGGCGATTGAGATGCCGAGTTCCTCCTGCCATGCCTGCTGTTGGGCTCGGGCGATGAAGATGACGTGATTGCGGTCATATGTGAGGCTTCGTCGGTAGATACCACGCATGGATGGTTGCCATCCGTAGAAGGCTGCGGGCGGTTCGTGGAAATGCCACAGATGCCGTATGCCTCCGAGACGGGCAGCCGTGATACCCAAAATCGTCACACTAGTATCAGAAAATACCGTATCGATGCCGTTCATCCGGCACCAACGGCTGAGGCGCCATGCTGCGGGCATATTGAAGAGCCGGACGAGCAGTGTGCGCAGCAGACCTTTGCCCGCCGAGCGGTACGGAAGCCTCAGGATACGATCGGCGCCAATCTGCTCGCTGAGCGCGTCATGCAGTCCTTCATCGGGTGCATGCTCGGGTAGCACCACCCATACGGCGCAGCCTGCCTGCTGCGCTACTCGTATCGTCGTCAGCATCACCCGTTCCGCCCCGTGAAGCGACGATGAATGCGCTATGAATAGTATGCTCTTCATCGTTTCCGTTCCTTGTCAAAGGCTTTGTGCGAACGTTCAAGACGGGCTTTGCCGTCGCTGGGACGCGGGTTCAACTTATAATCGATATAGTTCTGATAGGGGTTGTAGGCAGCCGCCTGGGGTTTCTCCAGGAAGATGGCCGCTGAAAACGAGAAGCAATAGGCCACTACCACCAGATACACGGGTAGGCGGTTGGCAAAGCAGGATAGCGCTTCTAATATCAGGGGCAGTAAGACGATGATACTGATGAGGAAGAATAGCCGCATGCGGTTGCTGACCTCCACTAATTCAAAGCAGTAGTAATACAAGCACAGACTGATACAAAACATGTTTAGATGAATTGTACCGTAAGGGTGCTTATCAATCTGCCGCTTGAAGAAAAGCAGACCGGCAAAGAGTAGCAGATTCAGGTAGTAGCCGATGGATAAGATACGTGTTACAGCGAATTTATCGCTGGTGGTGTACATCTCTGCCTTGCGGGTATATTTCTCGCCAAGCCACGAGGCAACGGTCATAAATATCTCTTTTATCCACGGAATACCGGCGAACATGATGACAGCTCCGACGCCGACAACGGTTAGATAGACCCACGATGGCAGGCGTTTATCGATGATGAAATACACCGGAATCATCACAACTGCCACGCGATGGAACAGGCAGGCAAGTAATACCATCAACATGTAGGGCACGATACGTTTCTGCTCTACATAATGCAGGGCGTAGAAACACAGGGCTACAGCCGTGGCCTGACGGATATAAATCATCTCCAGATTGAAGTACAGGATGGAGTAATACGCCAGTAGCGCGATGATGGGGTATTTGGTATAGCGGGGCAGGGTGGCGGCTATGAGCGTCAGGTTCAGTGCCGAGACGACAAAGAAAAGGACTTGTACCGAGCCTCCGAATTGCCGGATGATGGATCCTAAGAGTAGGAACGCCTCCTCGGCATGGCGGTTATGAATCAATGATGGTTGCAGTAGTATCTGCTCGAGGGTAGGAAAACCGTTGAAGAGGCGGGTATATACATCCCAGTCGCCGCCGGTCTCATAGCGCAGTCCGGCTATGCCGATCAGCAGCAAGGTAACGGTAGGAAGCGATAGCTGGCGGAAGAGTTTGTCCGTGAACTGCAAGTTCAGCAATCCCACGATGGCTAATATGATAAAGATAGTCAGGTAGAACATGTTTTTTTCCGATGAAATAAGAGAATACTACCAACTATCAGTATCTCCGCCGCTTCGGCTATGAGCCAGCTCCATACGGCTCCTATCGTGCCGACGCGGGGGATGAGAATGATATTCAGTGACACGCAGAGGATGGCAAGTGTCAGCCCTACCCACGGTGCAAAACGCTGCAGCCCGCTGCCGTATAGCCCCTGTACGGTAAAGAGCGTAGCTACCATGACGAGAAACGGAATAGGTGCCATCCAGCGTAATAAGGGTATCGAGGCTTCGAAGTCGCCCCTTAGCATCAGGTGTACCAGCGGCGTAGCCAGCAGCCACGTCAGGATCGATGCTATCAGAGCGGGAATGGAAGCCAGTAGCAAGGTCTGACGAAAGAACTGCCAACCAGCTTGGTTATTCTCTGCAAAACGACGGCTCATCTCGGGGAAGAGAGCCGTACTGACAGGCATGATGACGCACATGTTCACAGCCATGATGAGTCTGAGCGCGCCGGAGTAGTGCCCGATGGCGGTGTCATCAGCATAAATGCCGAGAATGGTCATATTGGCTGTGGTGTAGAGAGCCACAAAGAGGTTGTTCAGGAAGATGGGCATTCCCTCCTTTAACTCCCGGCGTACGGACTGTCTATCGCCCGCAGGGGGCATGAGGTCGTAGTGGCGGATGATATACACCAGGGCACCAATCCCCATCACGATGCCCGAAACGGATAGCAGCAGTGGGTAGATGCGGTACTGCGCCGCCTCGCGCAACAGTGCCAGCACCAATACAGCACCGATGAGTTTGATGAGGAAATTGACCAGTGCCATCTTGTGCATCTGCTGGATACCCTGCAGAAACCAAGTGGGGAAGAACACAAAGCCCACGTTGATGAGGGCGGTGTAGAGATAAAGGCGGAAGTCCGCCTCCACACGTGGTACGAAGAGCGGCAGGCAGGCCAGTATCAGAAATGAGATGAGTAGCAACCACCCCTTGGCGCGCATGACGGACCAGAAGATCCGTCGCGTCTCGAGTAGTCTATCCTTGTCGCCCAACGTAGCAGCAATGCTGATCTGTCGCGTGGCGGAGTATTCAAAGCCATAATTGACCAGTAAGGTTAGGTAGGTGATGATATTCTGGGCGTAACTGACGCGCCCGAATAGTTCGTTGCCCAAGACACCTGTTACAAAGGGTATGAGCAGCAGGGGAATAAGGTAGTTGGCTACCTGTAGTAGTCCCAACGAAGCCATATTGCGAAACAGCCTGCCTCGCATGAATTCCGTTAGAAAGTGATATGTACTATGTCCGTTTGTCAGCGTGAACAGTAGGTATAACACACATAGGAACACGTCGTGACGGACGTGCTCCTATGTTGTGTAGCGTGATTACTTGAGGTAATTCTCCCAGCGGGTATTTCGCATGTCACCACTCTCGGCAAACTCCTGGTGCATAGCCAGCGCGAGGGCGAGGTTATGCGGGGTGTGTGCCTTCTTGGCGTGCGCGAGGTACTCGTTGAGCAGCGGGCGATAAGACGGGTCAACGCACTTGTCGATAATCTCGTGAGCGCGTTGAATAGGCGACTTACCGCGCAGGTCGGCGATACCGTGTTCGGTGATGATGACCTTGACGCTGTGCTCCGAATGGTCCACATGGCTTACCATCGGTACGAATGCCGAGATGGCACCACCCTTTGCCGTGGAAGGCGTGGTATAGATCGAGCAGTAAGCGTTGCGGGTGAAGTCACCGCTGCCGCCGATACCGTTCATCATCTTGGTGCCCAGCACATGCGTGGAGTTGATGTTACCGAAGATATCAGCCTCGAGTGCAGTATTGATGGTGATAAGTCCCAGACGACGTGCTACCTCGGGGTTATTGCTGATCTCCTGCGGACGCAGCACGATACGGCTGCGGAAGAACTGGATATGATCCAGGATATCCTGCAGTTTGTCGGCTCCGATGGTCAGCGAGCAACCGCTGGCGAACTTCACACGACCTTCTTTCATCAGGCCGATTACGGAGTCTTGTATCACCTCGGTGTACATCTCGAAAGGCGGGATATTCGGGTTCTCACCCAGTGCACCGAGCACGGCGTTGGCGATGTTACCCACGCCCGATTGGATGGGCAGGAACGACTTGGGGATACGGCCGTTCTTCATCTCGGTCTCGAGGAAGAGCGCTACGTTGTTACCAATGCGTTGTGTTGTCTCGTCCAGGTCGGCAAACTTAGCTACCTCGTTCGGACGGTTCGTGCGTACCACGGCTACAATCTTCATGGGGTTGACCTTGATGCAGTCAAAGCCAATGCGGTCGTTGACGTGGTAGATCGGAATCTCGCGGCGAACGGGCGGGTCGGCGGGTTCGTAGATGTCGTGCATACCGCGCATCACAGGTGGCATGGCGGCGTTGAGCTCTATGATGATACGGTCTGCCAGGTTGCAGATGGTCGGTGCAATACCCACACCGGCTGTGGGTACGATCTCGCCGTTCTCGGTCACTTCGCAAGCCTCAATGATGGCTACATCGGGCTTGGGCAGGAAACCGTAGCGCAGGTCTTGTGCCAACTCACTGAGGTGCATATCGAAGTAGTGTGCATCCTGGTTGTTGAGTTCATTGCGCAGGTCTTTGTTACTCTGATAGGGTGTGCGGAACGAGATAGCGTGTGCGCGAGCCAGTTCGCCGTCGCAGCTATCGCCAGTCGAGGCACCCGTATAGATACCAATCTTGAACTCTTTGCCTTCGGCATGCAGGGCTGAGGCCATATGTGCGATAGCCGTAGGCACTTCTTTCGGCGCGCCGGCAGGGGTGAAACCACCCATGCCGACTACATCACCGTTATGAACAAATTTTGCAGCCTCTTCGGCTGACATAAATGGAAGCATAATTTTAATTTACGATTTGACGATTTACGATTTGACGATTTACGATTGACGATTACTCGGCTTTGCCGTTACTACCTAACACATTGATGATTTTGTGCTTGTAGAGTTCCTCCATCATATCGCGAGCGGGACCGCAGTATTTGCGCGGGTCGAACTCACCGGGTTTCTCGGCGAATACCTTACGAACGGCAGCCGTGAAGGCGAGACGCGAGTCAGAGTCGATATTAATCTTGCACACAGCCGACTTGGCAGCCTTGCGCAGTTGTTCCTCGGGGATACCTACTGCATCGGGCAGTTTGCCGCCGTAGGCGTTGATCATATCCACATACTCTTGGGGAACGGATGATGAACCGTGCAGTACGATTGGGAAGCCGGGCAGTTGCTCCATGATGGCGTCCAATACATCGAATGCCAATGGGGGCGGAACGAGCCTACCGGTCTTCGGGTCGCGTGTGCACTGCTCGGGCGTGAACTTATAGGCGCCGTGGCTGGTACCGATGGAGATAGCCAGGCTGTCGCAACCGGAGCGGGTAGCAAAGTCAACAACCTCTTCGGGCTTGGTGTAGTGGCTTACGGCCGACGATACTTCGTCTTCAACGCCTGCCAACACGCCGAGCTCAGCCTCAACGGTTACATCGTACTGATGTGCATACTCAACGACTTTCTTGGTGAGGGCAATGTTCTCCTCGTAGGGCAGAGAAGAAGCATCGATCATCACGCTTGAGAAACCGAAGTCCACGCAGCTCTTGCACAGCTCGAAGCTATCACCGTGGTCCAGGTGTAAGCAGATTTGCGGGTGCTCCCAACCCAGTTCCTTGGCATACTCTACAGCACCCTGTGCCATATAGCGCAGCAGGGTTTGGTTGGCGTAGTTGCGTGCGCCCTTCGATACCTGCAGGATAACCGGCGATTTAGTCTCTGCGCAAGCTTTCACGATGGCTTGCAGTTGCTCCATGTTGTTGAAGTTAAAAGCGGGAATAGCATAACCGCCTTTGATTGCCTTAGCGAACATCTCGCGGGTGTTCACCAGGCCTAATTCCTTAAAACTTACCATAAATGATTGATTTTTGTTTGTATTTGAATCTTAAATTTTAAATTTTCTTTGCTGCCTTCACGAAGTAGGCGATGAGCGCTACGTACATCACGATACCTAATACCAATGCGCCCGTCGTTCCTGCCCATGATGTCATCCACCAGTCGGCACCGCAGAATTTCAACACCGCACTTACTACGCCCATCAGTGCGCCGCCGGCTATGAAGCCGCTGGCTACCAAGGTGCCTTTTTCGTTGCGTTTCTGAGCCAGTTCCTCGGCCTTATCGCCGTCCTTCTCGTTCTTGCGGCTAACGAAATACGAGATAGCACCGCCGACCAATAGCGGAGTATTGAGGTGCAAAGGAATGAACATGCCCAAGGCGAACGGCAACACCGGTACGCCCGTAAAATTGAGTATCAGCGCCAGTACTGCGCCTGCGAAATACAACATCCACGGTGCACCTTGGCCCGACATAAGCGGTTCGATGACCGCCGCCATGGCGTTGGCCTGCGGAGCCACCAAGGCATTCTCACCCGTGAAACCATAGGTCTTGTTCAGGATAATCATCACACCGCCTACGGTTGCCGCACTTACCAGCGTTCCCAGGAATTTCCAGGTCTCCTGCTTGGCAGGTGTTGTACCAAGCCAGTAACCGATTTTCAGATCCGTAATGAAGCCGCCTGCCATACTCAGCGCTGTGCAGACTACACCGCCGATGACCATAGCAGCCACCATGCCGCTACTACCCTTCATACCTACGGCTACAAACACTACCGAAGCGATAATCAGCGTCATCAGCGTCATGCCGCTCACGGGGTTACTGCCCACGATGGCGATAGCGTTCGCCGCTACGGTGGTGAAGAGGAACGCAATGACCGTCACCACGATCCATGCCACCAATGCCTGTACAAAGTTATGCAGCACGCCTACCCAGAAGAAGACGAACACCACTACCAGAGCCACGCCTACGGCCAGAGCCAGGAACTTCATGCTGAGGTCTTTCTCGGTGCGGAGGGCAGCCTGAGCTACCTGTTTGCCTTTCTGGCCGAACTCCTTCTTGACCAGCCCTACTGCGCCGGCTATGACGCCCCAGTTCTTGATGATACCCAGCAGACCTGCCATTGCGATAGCACCAATACCGATATTACGTCCGTAACCGGCATACAGCGCCTGTGGATCCATATCGCCCATACCCGTTGCGCCCAGTACTGGCAGGATGACCCACCACGTGAAGAACGAGCCGCAGCAGATGATGGCGGCATATTTCAGACCGATGATATAACCCAGGCCCAATACGGCTGCCGAGGTGTTGATGGCAAAGACTGCCTTGGTCTTCATGGCGATGGCTTCGCCCCAAGCGGTCATGCGCGTCGAGAGGCTGTCCGTCCATAGGCCAAAGGTCGATACCACAAAGTCGTACAACCCACCGATACCCGCTGCAAAAATCAGCGGTTTGGCCTGGCTGCCGCCCTGCTCGCCGGATACGAGTACCTGCGTCGTGGCGGTTGCCTCGGGGAAGGGATATTCGCCGTGCTTCTCCTGCACAAAGAACTTACGGAACGGAATCAGGAACAGAATACCCAGACATCCGCCGAGTAGGCTGGAAAGGAATACCTGCATGAAGTTCACCGTGATATCCGGATACTTGGCTTGCAGAATATACAGAGCGGGCAGGGTAAAGATAGCACCTGCCACAATGACGCCGCTGGAGGCTCCGATACTCTGGATGATGACATTCTCGCCCAAAGCCTGCTTGCGCCTCAGTGCACCCGACAGACCTACCGCTATGATGGCGATAGGAATCGCGGCTTCGAATACTTGGCCGACTTTCAGGCCCAAATACGCTGCTGCAGCAGAGAATAGAACCGCCATTATCACACCGGTTATCACGCTGTAAGGCGTTACTTCGGGGTAGTTTTGGTCTCCGCGCATGATTGGCTCGTATTTCTCACCGGGGCGCAACGGACGCGATGCGTTTTCCGGCAAACGAACGGTGTTCTCCACCTGGTTTTCTACTTCTTTCATACGGTATAGTTCAGCAATTTAACATTTCAACGCGCAAAATTACAAATAATTTTCGATATATGCAAGAATATGTAAGAAAAAAGCCATTTTCCTTGTGTTTTTTTATGTTTTATTTGCATAAATCAAAAAAATATTGTACCTTTGCAGGCTGAAACCGGAATGATAGTGATAAAGAAGACCTTGTTGGTATTGGTAGGCCCTACGGGTGTAGGGAAGACGGAGACGGCACTCAGAGTAGCGGAACGATACGGTTGTCCGATCCTCAATGCCGATTCGCGTCAGCTCTACCGCGAGATACCCATTGGTACCGCTGCGCCTACAGCCGACGAGCAGCAGCGGGTGAAGCACTATTTTGTGGGCACGCGCTCGCTGCGCGAAGACTGCAATGCGGGTATGTATGCCCGCGAGGCGGTGGACTTACTCACCCGGCTTGCTCGGCAGGCCGACGGCGATGGACGTAGCTATGAGCCCTTTGCTATCCTCACAGGCGGCAGTATGCTGTATATCGATGCAGTATGCCGCGGGCTGGACGATATACCTGCTGTGAGCGAAGCCACACGCCTAAGCGTGCAGGATGCCTACCGCACCAAGGGACTCGGTTGGCTGCAAGCGGAGGTGGAGCAGCGCGACCCCAAATACTGGCAGCAGGTGGACCGCTGCAATCCCCGGCGCCTGATGCACTGCCTGGAGATATGCCTGGAGATGGGCAGACCCTATTCGGATTACCGAACGGGCATACAAGCACCGCAGCACCCCTGGCAGACGGTTACGGTTGGTCTTGAGCGACCGCGTGAGGTGCTCTACGAACGCATCAACCGCCGCGTAGAGCAGATGATAAATGCGGGGCTGGAGGACGAAGCACGCAGCGTCTATCCCCTACGCCACCTCAATAGCCTCAATACCGTCGGGTACAAGGAGATGTTTGCCTATTTTGACGGCCAACTGACCCTACCCGAGGCCATCAACCTGATACAACAGAACAGCCGGCACTACGCCAAGCGGCAGATGACTTGGTTTAGGCGGCAGAAAGATATACACTGGCTTCAAGCCGAACAAGATTATGAGACACAACTGGATTTTATTGATACTTGTCTTCGCACTCTGTAATGCATGCAAGCAGAAGACTATCGATTTCAGCTATTCGCCCACGCAACCCCGAGCGGGGCAGTCGGTCGCATTTACCAATGGCTGCGACTTTGGTGAAGAGTGGGCGTGGAATTTCGGCGACAACACGTTCTCGACGCTGAAAACGCCTTCGCACACCTTCCGCAAACCCGGTACCTATACCGTCACATTGATGGTGGATAGCACGGCGCGTCACAGCATCAGCAAGACTATTGAGGTGGTGGATACCCTACCGACTATCGGTTGTGCGGAGGACTCCATCCTCTATTTCATGCCCGAACTCTTTACCGTATCGCTGTGGAACCCCTTCAAATACAAGGTCAGTTACCAGTGGCAGATCCCCGAGGAAGCGCTGTTAGAGAGTGGCAAATTAACCGACGCAACCATCGAGGTTGCCTTCACCACCTTTGGTGACTCGCTGCCGATGCAGGTCACGGTGGATTTCAATGGCACGCAGTATGTGGTGAAGAAGAAATTCTATGTGCACGAGCGTCCCTCGCAGCGCATACTGACCCGTACGTTGGCGCAAGACTACGGCCAGCGGCTCTTTGGCAAGCGTTTTGAGCTGGTCCGCGAGGTGAACGACAGTAGTGCCTTGGCCTGCCTGGCTAAGGTACAGGATACCGTGGCAAAGTACGGAAGCCAGGTCTTCACCCGCACCAACCTGCCCATCAGCGGACACGAGTCTGTCGAGGGCTTTATGATCGACCAATCCGCCCGTAAGATCTATTTGCGTGACAACGGGCTCTACGTAGCGAATATCAATGGTTCGAACCCCGTGTGCCTGGATAGCCGTCCGACTACGGCCCTGGTGTTGGACCATACGGGTAGTCGCGTCTATTATGCCAATGCAGAGGGTGTATGGCGTCTGCCGCTGCTGCAGACACCCGACAACCGCACCGAGGCACAAGCAGAACAAGTCAATAGTTTAATCGGCGTCCAACGCTTGGCTGTGGATGCCACAAAAAGATAGTTATGAATAATCCCGATTACATTTTTGAGACCAGCTGGGAGGTATGCAACAAGGTAGGTGGTATCTGTGCCGTCCTGGCAACCCGTTCGGCCACGATGCAAACGCTTTTCCCAGATCATGTCGTATTCTTTGGTCCCGATTTGGGCGAGAGAAGCGACCAGTTTTTCCGTGAAGACAAACGAATCCTCGGCCGCTGGCAGAAACCCGGTAACGTACGCGTAGGTCGCTGGCAGATTCCCGGCAACCCGATAGCTGTACTGGTGAACTATCAGTACCTCTGGCCGCAGAAAGACGAGATATACAGTTGGGCATGGAACCATTTCGGCGTGCAGAGTCATGCTGCCTATGGTGACTACGACGACTCTGCCATGTTCGGTTATGCAGTGGGCGAAGCCATGAGCAGCCTGCAAGCCGCGCTGACCAAGGGTGACAAGAAAATCAAAACCGTGGCACATGCACACGAGTGGCAGACGGCCTTCACGCTGTTCTACCTCAAGAACCGTTGTCCGGATATCGCGACTATCTTCACCACCCATGCTACGGGTATCGGTCGCTCTATCGCCGGCAACGGCAAACCGCTCTACGACTACTTCACTGCCTACAACGGTGACCAGATGGCAAGCGAGCTGAATATGGTATCCAAACATAGTGCCGAGAAGAACGCTGCCCGCGTGGCAGACTGCTTCACGACGGTCAGCGAACCCACCGCCCGCGAGTGTGAGCAACTGCTCGAACGTCGACCGGATGTGGTGCTGCCCAATGGCTTCGAGCAAGACTTTGTGCCCAAGGGCAAAGCCTTCACCGCATGCCGTCAGGAAGCCCGCCGCGTATTGGCTGAGGTGGCAGGCAAGCGTCTGCATCTGAGCCGTCCCATCGACCCCGAGCGTGACTACTTCATCGGAATATCCGGTCGTCTCGAGTGGCGCAACAAGGGTATTGATGTATTCTTGGATGCCGTAGAACGCCTCGCTTATCGCTGGAATGGCGATGAACAGGTTGTGGCCTTCGTACTCGTACCGTATCTGGATCATCCGTCCTTCAGCCATAATGAGCGCGTGCATGTGGTCTTCGTGCCGTATTACCTTGACGGTCACGATCCGCTGGTACAGCGTACGTACTACGACACGCTCATCGGTCTGGATGCTACCGTCTTCCCCTCCTACTACGAGCCCTGGGGCTACACGCCGCTGGAATCGGCTGCCTTCAGCGTACCCACCATCACCACGACGCTGTCGGGTTTTGGTCAGTGGGCGAAGACGCTGCTGAAAGGCAAGGCAGACCACCTCACCGATGGCGTATGCGTGATGACGCGTACCGACTCCAATGGCCTGGAACTCATCGAGCAACTGGCGGGTGAGTTGAACGACTACCTGCACCTTAGCGCCGACGAAAAAGCCGCCGCAGGCAAAGCTGCAGCGGCTGTGGCGAAGAAGACGCTCTGGAAGCACTTCTTCAAGCATTATCTCGAGGCTTACAGCGTGGCTAACACGCGGCACAGCCAGTCATAACAACGCTTCGTACCGGGTATGCTCAGCCTCTCTTGAGGCGAGTGTACCCCGTACATTTGCGGGCCGATACTTACCATATCCAGATACGGATATTTCTCCAGGAACAGACCGCACTCCAGGCCGGCATGGATAGCCAATACTTCGGGCTCCTTGCCGGTCAGGTCTTTGTAGGCGCGGCGGGTCACCTCCATCAGAGGCGAGTGTACGTTGGGTTTCCAGCCGGGATAGCCGTCGCCGTGGGTCACCTCATCGCACGCGAGCGCGAGCGCGCACTCTACCATATTCTTTATATGGTGCTTCTGGCTCTCGACGGACGAACGCTGCGAGGTGTTGATCTCTACGTACCCGTCTTTCATCTTGATACTGGCCAGGTTGGTGGATGTCTCAACCAGTCCGGGCATATCTTTTGACATAGCAATCATGCCGTGCGGGCAGGCATAGAGGGCTTGAATCAGCCGTTTTGCCTTGTCCTCGGGTATCACAACGTCGGGCATATCGGTCGATTCCAGCTCCAGACGGATGTCTTTCTCCACGTCTTTGATCTCTGCCTCGATGTCGGCTACGTAGTGGTTGAAGAGGATGCGCAGCTCTTCTTTCCATGCCATCGGCACGCAGAATACGGCCTCTGCCTCGCGGGCGATGGCATTACGCAGGTTACCGCCGTTGATGGCTGCCAACTGCATCGGGGTGCGCTTCATGACCTCAAAGAGGAAGCGGACAATAATCTTATTGGCATTGCCGCGTCCTTTGTTGATATCATCGCCCGAGTGGCCACCCATAAGGCCGCTGACATGCACGCGTGCTGCAAACAACTCTTCACCCTTAACCATTAACCTTTCACCCTTATAATGCATCTTTGCTAAGGTGTCGATACCACCGGCGCAGCCGATGAATATCTGGCCGTCGTCCTCGGAGTCGAGGTTGATGAGTTGGCGTCCCTTGAGGTAGCCGTCCTGCAGCTTGAAGGCGCCGGTGAGGCCGGTCTCTTCATCTACGGTAAAGAGGCATTCCAAGTCGGGGTGCTGCACGCTGTTGCTGGTGATGACCGCTAAGGCCATGGCTACGCCGATACCGTCATCGCCGCCCAAGGTGGTGCCACGGGCTTTGAGCCACTCGCCATCTACGTAGGTGTCGATGGGGTCGGTCATGAAATCGTGCTCCACATCGCTGTTTTTCTCGCACACCATATCCATGTGTGCCTGCAGGATAACACCGGGTTTGCCCTCCATACCGGGCGTAGCGGGCTTGCGCATGATGACATTCATGGCTTCATCGCACACGCATTCGATACCGTGCTGTGCAGCGAAATCTACGAGCCATTGACTGATTTTCTCCTCGTGCTTCGACGGACGAGGTACTTTTCTGATTTCGTCAAAAATGGCGAAAACTTCTTTCGGTTCTAAGTTATTCATGGTATAATTATCAACTATCAATTGTCAACTATCAACTATCGTACGGCTTTAGCCGATCGTTCGAGGCTTTGCCGAGATAAGAATTATCAACTATCAACTATCAACTATCAATTATTACTCGTGAGCGGTCTCGCTCACGATCGTTCTGAGGTATTCCTCCTTGCATGCCGGGCGATTGGGATATTCAGCCTCGCCGTATTCGTTGTACAGGAATTTGCCGTTGTCGTCCATCTTCTTCTCTTGTCCGTCCAGGTACTTCACCATCAGGTAGGTGAACAGTTCTTTCCATGCCTCTGTTACCTGTTCGGCCTGTGTCATACTGTAGGTTGTCAGCAGCTCGCGTGCGGCGTTGGCGTCCAGCGAAGCAACCTGTTCGTCCAGCAGTTGGACGCGTTCGTTGAATCGGTTCTCCCACTTCTGCTGCTCGCGGCGCAGTTCGGGGTACATCTTCGAGTACTTGGTGTATGCCCAGTTGGCGGTCATATTGAATGCCCACCAGGCGCTGCTGGCAGAGTAGGTGACGAGGTCGCCGTTACCTTCGGCAAAGCAACGCGGTACGTTGGTGATGCTGCAGTACATCGGTACATACACGGTGCAGGCTGCATCGTCCACGCCGAACCAGAAGATACCGCCGGCCTTGGCACTCTCGTAGCCGCGCATCTGCGCAACGAATGACCAACCGGTCTGCTGCGTTGCTGTCGGACGCTCGTACCAGTACTGCACGCTATCCACCTTGAAACCCAGTCCGCCGTAGCGCAGCTTGCTGTTCCACGGCCCTGCAGCTGTCTTCTGCGTGATATCCAGCGGAGTGCCCTCATATTGGTCGCGCATGCAGTCCTTGATATCCTGTGCGCTGACTTTGCGGTTGGGTTTGATCCAGAGGGGGAACGCCTCGCCGGCATCCTTACCGCCGCTCAGACGGAAGGTCTGACCCGATGCGTAAGGCAGGTAGCGGTCCATATCGTCGGAGAAATGACGGAAGAAACTCCATACGCGTGCTTCGCAAACGTACAGACCCGAGAAGTCAAAGGGGTTATAGGCAGCTTGGAAGGAGAAGAGGGTATCGTCTTTTTCGGTGAAATAGCCTTTCTCGCGGGCAAGGGCGATCACATCCTTGTGCCACATCCACTCGCCGTCTTTGCTGGTGTAGCGGAAGCCTTTCTTCTTAGCGCCCTTGACGGGTATCTGACGGATACGGGCTTGGTTGGCGTGGCCGGCGATGCAGTCGTCGGGGATGCGTACGGCTACCCATACGGCACCCTTGCCGTCCTTACCTTTGCCGATGAGATCCATCATCCACACCTCGTTGGGGTCGCCGATGGAGAAGGTCTCGCCTTCGCTGCAGTAACCGTAGGTCTCCACCAGGTCGGTCATGCATTGGATGGCTTCGCGGGCAGTCTTGCAGCGTTGCAGGGTGACGTAGATAAGGCTTCCGTAGTCGATACCCTCACCGCCCCAGAGTTCTTCGCGTCCGCCCCAGGTCGTCTCGCCGATGGTGAGCTGGTGCTCGTTCATGTTGCCGATGACGGAGTAGGTATGACTAACTTCCGGAATCTGCATCAGGGGTTTGCCGGTGTCCCACTCGTTGATCTGACGCATGGCACCGGGCTCATGGTCAGCGGCGGGTTGGAACTTCAGAAATCCGTACAGCGTGTAGCTGTCCGCCGCGTACGAGATAAGGGTACTACCATCTGCCGAAGCAGACTTACCTACGATAAAATTGGTGCAAGCTTCGCTCGTCATCCATACGCCGAGAGCTGCAAAAACTAAGAGGAAAAGTTTCTTCATGGTTTTCTATCTTATTAGGGTTATTACTGGTCTTCAGCTGCTTTAAACCTTGTGCTAATAAGGCTAAATTACTAAAATTGTGCAAAGGTACAACTTTTTTTTGACATACGCAAAAAAAAATGCCCTTTCGAGCATTTTTTTTACATTGGCATTGGTGTTGGCTCCTGTAGAGACGGCATTCTTTGCCGTCTCTCCTTCCCACCCCCCAGAACCGATAACCGAGAACCCAGCACCGACAAAAAAAATCGCCATTTCGCAAGAATTTGGCGATTTTTTTTGCATATATCAGAAAAAGTTCGTATCTTTGCGGCCAAAAGTTGCAAAGACACGATATGAGCAAGTATGAAATTCCATTTTTGACGAGTGCGATACAAGCATTTGCAAGTAAATTTGCCATGACACGGCAAGCCGCTTTCCGCTATTTGCAGCAGTACAAAGCCCTTGCATTCTTAATGGAGTTCTACGATGTAGAGCACCTACAATCGATGGATGATACCATTGATGACATGCTCATTGTTTGTCGCAAAAACGGAGGGACATTAGCATGATATTATTCCACGGTACCAATACGGACATAGAGACGATAGACTTATCCCGCAGCCTGAAGCACAAGGATTTCGGTAAAGGTTTCTATCTTACTGATTCGCGTGAAACGGCTATTCGTATGGCAACCAAGAAAGCACGTCTTTTCGGTGGTCAAGCCACTTTGATTAGTTATGAGTTCGACGAATCGGCATTGCACGCAGATCTCAAAGTAAAAGTTTTCCCAGAGAAGGCGACAGTGGAATGGTTCTTGTTTGTAGATGCAAACCGTGACCGCGAAAGTCAGCTACCAGTACATGGCTACGATATAGTTATAGGACCTATCGCAGATGACGGAGTGGTGTTGCAGATTACAAACTATCGGGAGAATATCTACACACCGGAACAAGCGGCAGCAGCCCTTCAAGACAAATATCTGGACCAACAATACTATTTCGGCACAGAGAAAGCATTACGATTTATCAAGAAAACAAAGGTAGAAATCCTATGACTCAACCGAACCATCAACAAATAGCGACCTATTTGACTAATTACGCGATAAGCGAATTGGTTCGATATGTGATGAAAGATACAGACTGTACCTTGGAGCAAGCAATGGAGCGTGTCTATAACTCATCACTCATGCCAGCCTTGCAGGATGAAGAAAACGAACTCTACATCCAAAGTCCTGCATATTTATATGAGATGATGAATGCATCGGCAGCGTCCAACGCCAACTGATGGCAAAAAAATGATGGAATGAGCCGGCTACGCCTGAATGAGCCACTGCGCTGAAGATATAGCACAGGTTCACTAGAACACGAGCACTAAAAAAATCGCCATTTCGCAAGAATTTGGCGATTTTTTTTGCGTATGTCAGAAAAAGTTCGTATCTTTGCAGCGCAAAATGAAAACAAGAACACTATGAGTTACATGCAAATGGCACAATTAGACGTGCTCAACCTTGTGAAGGGCATTCAAACGGAATGGGATTATATTGACTTCCGTAATATGCTTGCACGCTATTTTGCAGACAAAGCGCAGAAACAAATAGATGCCCTTTGGGAGAATGGTAAGATCAATGAGCAGACCATTGAACAATGGGGTAACGAACGAATGAGAACTCCTTATCGCTATGCGGTACATCGTTCTTGATACCAATTGTCTTCTGCAGGCATTACCTTCCAATAGCCCATTCCATAAAATATGGGCTGAGGTGTTGGAGGGTCGTTTCCCAAAACACATACGTTCACTTTGAGTTACTTCCGGCTGATTCGGATGATAATAAATTCGTTGATTGCGCAATAGCATCAGATGCTGAGTACATAGTAACAAATGACAAACACTTCAATCCATTAAAAGAAATTCCCTGGCCGAAGGTAGAGATTATTAAGATAGCAGAGTTTATTAAACTTATATAATTCTCGTCACTCACTGACGTAAAATACCAACGCTGAGCTCTGCAGCGTAAAAAAGAGAGTACATAAAAGGCGTTTATTGACGTTGTTTGCGACTAACTGAAATCTTCGCAACAAAATATAAAATGTTAGCACATAAAGAAAATAGTTTAGTATCAAAACCTGCATTTCAAGAGATTTTGCAAGGTGTTGTAGAGATTATTGAACAATTCCGTCAACGAGTTGCGGTATATGTCAATCAAGAGTTGACAATGATGCACTGGCATGTGGGTAAGTTTGTGCTCCAAAAAATTGACTACCAAGAGAAAGCGGAGTATGGTCAAAAGATTGTGGCGACACTGTCGCAACAATTGACTTATCGTCCGCGGCCTGAGACGTTAAATTAGGAACCCGGGTCTGACCTCACCGACAGCGTAAAAAGCGGAGATAAAAATTCCGTATGAAAAGCAATAAAAATACAAAAAAATGGCACTTTTATTTGCAAATGTCATTTTTTTTGTGTACCTTTGCAGCCGAAAAATGTTATTAATCGTTCCCTTGGGGGATAAGAAAGATGCAAAGATAACTAAAAAGAGAACAAAATTATGCCTGAGATTAGTCGTTTTTATGGAATTATAATTTGTCTTTATTGGAAAGACCATAATCCGCCTCATGTACATTTTACGTACGGAGATTACGAATGCAGTATAAGCGTTTTAGATCGCATAGTTGACGGACAAGCTCCTGCAAAAGTAATCAGCAAGGTCAATCAATGGATTGATTTGCATGAGCAAGAGATCCTTTCGTTATGGGAAAGTGCTCAGGAAGGCAAACAAATTGGTAGAATTGAACCTCTAAAATAGAAAACTATGTTACGTGTAAAAGATGTTGATTATCAAGGAGACTACAAATTGGCTCTCACTTTTAGTGACGGAGTGCATAAGGTAGTGGATCTGGAGCCGCACTTGAAAGGTGAGGTCTTCGGCTCTTTGCGTGACAAAGACCAATTCATTCAGTATGCGCTCACACCGGTTACCATTGAGTGGGCCAATGGAGCTGACCTTGCTCCGGAGTATTTATATGAAATAGGTACTCCGGCATAAGATATAACTGCTGGCACCGACAGCGTAAAAAAGCGGTAAAAGATATTAAGGCTTTTGGCAGGCATATCAAAGATGCATTGAAGGAAGAACTGACTCTGACTGTCGCAAAAATTGTAATAGTTCTATAGTCAAGGATAAAAATGACAAATCGAAAATATAATAAATAAAATATGAAGAAACTTTTGTGTTTTTTGTTTTGTCTTTCGAGTTTAATGGCGAGAGCAGAAGATATGACAATTGCTCTGTTACAGCCTCGTGTAGCTGAAGGTTCAGAGACATGCTTGCCTATCGAATTGAATATGGTACGCGGAGAGTTGCGCAATGCCTTTGGTAGAGAATCGAATTATAAAATTCTGACGCGCCAAGAAGTGGATGCTATGTTGAAAGAACACGACTTTCAGCGCTCAGGGCTAGTAGATGATATCCAACGGAAGCAAATAGGTATTATGACGGGTGCACAATATATATGTGTATCTACAATTACAAAATACAAAACCCAACTATATATTGAAGCATATTTAGTTAATATTGAGACTGGGCAAATGACGAATCCGGCAACTCGTTATGTCAATATCAAAGAAGATGATTATAGTCTTTTGCAAGGTCCGTGTAATGAACTGGCGCGAGAAATGTTGGGTGAAATTAACGAGACCCGGTATGAAAAAGGACAACAATTAGAACAAGATAATCAAAATAGGTTGGCAGACAATAATCACGATGCAGCCGAAGAGGCTCGTAAACAAGCAGAAATTGACAAAGCCAATCAAATGGGAGCATTGTTTGGATTGACACAAAGCTCGGAGAATTCGGTTGCCAAAGGCAATCCGCTCGGTCATTGTAACTCGTGCGGCAACTCATGGAGCCTCAACGGCCGCAGCATCGTAGGCGCACTGCCTGCGCCCGGCAATGACTTCAAGCAAGAAGGCAAAGTAGTCGTTAACATAACCGTCGACAAAGAAGGCAAGGTCATTTCGGCTGTCGTCGGTCCCGGTTCGACTGTTAGCGATTATGTTACGCAACAATTGGCTATCAAGGCGGCGCTGAAGGCGAAGTTCAACGTAGTGGACCGTCCAGACAAGGAGATGGGCACCATCACGTACCATTTTAAGTTTAAATAATCAATAATAAGCATTAGTGTCGCAACGCTAATGCTTTTTCTGCAAAAATTTGCATAGATTAAATATGGTTCAATTGGAAAAGATATACAAGATTTTTAAACAGTCTTCCGTTACATTGACCATTATCTTTGCTGTGCTTTTATTGGATAAGCTTTTATCTCTTTTTGTAGAATATCTTTTTGGATTTAGTCTGCATACATACGATTGGCCTCCTATTTCAATAAGCGTATATAACTTTATAGTAGCAGGAAGCCTTATTGCAGGATTATTTTGTTGGATTATTTTTCTTCTTTTATGGTTATATCGTTTTTTGCATATACAAAAGCGGATGCCATCTCTTTTGTGCGAAGTAAGTCCGGAACAGGAACAGAAAATTTTGAAGTTGCTAAAACAAGTAGCCAAGCCAAGTGATGGGTCTAATAAAATGAATAGAGCGGAAGTTGCCAATTTTTTGGCTACGTTGAAATCCCTGGGGCATTTGGCTGATGGAGGTGACTATAATAATTTACGACTATGGGTTGAGAATGTCACCGGGCTGAGAGATGCTGATAAGGTACATTTTAATGAAGCCTATAAACGCGCATTGGATAAAAGGGGAAACACTCGTTATACCGATGATTTGAAAAAGATACTAAACATTGATTAAGTCTTGCGATAAAAACGATATCGCAATTATCGCATCAAAAAAATTGTATTAGTGAATAAATTGCAGTACCTTTGCAGCACTTTTTATTGCATGCTGTTATGCACAAAAAAAGGATACGATAGCCAAAAGTTGCTAGTATATTAAAAATGGATAAGATACAAATAAAGACGGTTAGTAATAATGTAAGTTGATATGAGTAAAGTAATATACTTATTAGGAGCAGGCGCGAGTTATGGTGAGAGAGGTGACTTGCCTCTTTCCTTAAAACCTATTGTAAGTATAGATGGAGCAAAGGACAGACAAGGAATCCTGCGTGGCATGCCTATTTTAAATGAATTTCCGTTAGCCATATCTCAATTACAACAAGAAGTAAGCTCACTTAATCGTGAAAATTTGAAAATTGTATCGGAAATATTAACTCATATTCTCAATGTTAGCAAAGAGTATCCAACTGTAGATACTTATGCAAAAATGTTATATACCACAAAACGATCAGAAGATTATGAGAAATTTAAGGAAGAAATAGCATTATTTTTTTTAATGTGGCAAAGATCACATAAACATGATATCCGATATGATGCATTTATCGCTTCTTTGATTGATGCCGAGACAGGGGAATTTCCGCCAATGACCATTTTATCATGGAATTATGACATGCAATTCGAAATGTCATATTCCAAGTATATTACAGAAGGAAGGGCTTTGTGGAAAATTTGGGATAAATTGAATGTATATTGTAAATCTAATGGTAGTTTGCCGAAATATGATGTGACGCTTCCTTTTGCATTTATAAAACTTAATGGATCTGCTATGTTTCATGCTTCCAAACCTGATGACCGATCTTTAAGATATACTTTACAAGATGTTCTATGGGAATCACCTAATGAAGAACAATTTGTAAAAGATGTTAATACTATTTACGAAAATGGTCAACATAAGAACATTTTTGCAATACCTAAATATGTTAATGAGTTGTCTTATGCATGGGATAATCTTGGTAAGGAACAAATAAAGCAGAATATAACACAAAGAGGAGAAAAATGTGAAACGCTTGTAATTATTGGATATTCTTTCCCTTATGTAAATAGAGAAATTGACAGACATATTTTCTTGAGTATGCCAAAACTCAAAACGATATACGTACAAGATATTGATGCGGTTAACGTAAAGGAACGTGTTACTGCCATTTTTGAATATCTACAGAGGGATGCGCCAAGAATCATTCCGAAGACAGATGTAGGGCAATTCTTTATTCCCAATGAGTTAGGTTGATAATACTAGTTAGTATGTGTGTGCATCTCTTAATAATACTTGACTGTTAAAAGTGGGATATTAATAGAATGAACAAAACAATACCAATAATAATCATGTTGCTGCTCTCCTCATGCTCCACGTGTAAAATAACTAAACAATCCTCTATCCGCGAAATCCAATTCGGAAACGGAGGCGGATTCACAGGTGCAGTAACTACATATTGCCTCAAAGCAGATGGTTCTTTGTATAAGCAGGAACAGTTAATAAAGAGACTAACCTGCGATTCGCTATGCACCATCTATGAATTGGCAGAACAATTACCGCAAGAAGATTTTATTCATCCCGGTAATACATATTCCTTTATCCGACTTGTGGCGTACGATACTTTGCACTATTATCAGTGGACATTGGAGAACAAACCCAATGAAAAAATTGTTGAATTATATTTAAAACTCAGTAAACAATTATGAAAAAACTCGTACTTATATTAGTTGCTACCTTTGCATATGTTTCTATACACGCCAACATGCAAGGTCATTTCTTCATGAATGTAGAAAACGAGAATGTACAGGTGGCTAACGTAGAAAGCCATTTTGCGCAATGGTTCGACTTACCGGCTAATACCACTTTCACTCTCTTTCGTGACGAAACGGACAGTCTCGGCATACGCCACATGTCATATCAGCAATACGTAAACGGTATTATTATAAATAATTGTATGGTACTCGTGCATGCAAAGAATGGTATTGTAAATGTTGTAAATGGTGATATTATGGAGGCAGCAATCGTAGCGCAACAACTTCCACAAAGAATAGAACCATTAAATGCCGCTCAAAGAGTACGCAAAAAAGCACGCGCTTCTGACGCTCAACTCATGATTATTCGTGCAATCATAAACGGAGAGGCCGTGTTTCGCTATGCGTATGAAGTTATGGCAGATGATAATTCTGCGAAAATATACGTAGATGCTGAAAATGGCGAGATAATAAAATCGAAACCATTAGTATTTAACGCTGATGTTTCTGCAATCGCTATGACCATGTATAGTGGGCCACAGCCAATAATCTGTTTCGAAGATGATAGCCTGTATTATTTGCATGACGAAGGGCGTGGCCTCGTTACATTAAATGCCACGGATATGTACGACCCTAATGATGAATTTAGATTGGATAATATATTTCGGAAACCCGATTCTCTCGTTTCTGCCGCGTTATATGATTATCTTAGCGATTGCGAAGAGATAACGAATCTGTCAACTACTTGGGGTGGTTTTTGGAGGATGCTATTACAAAACGTCAAAATTGAAGCCGTAAGGCAAAATTCCAATTGGTATTCGATAGGAGAAGGAACTGCTGATGTATACATTAAAATCAAAGATAGTACGGGGAGCTTGGTTTATACGTCTGGTCGCTATGATGATCCCACATTACCTGTTACATTCAATATCGGAATGCAGGTCACCACTCCTCCTATCACCATAGAAGTATGGGATTACGACCCGATAGGTTCGGATGACTTGATTGAAACTATCAAACTTGAAACTATTCGAGGAGAAAATAAGACGTATGATGATTTGGATTTCAAAAGTTATCCAAATATCGTTTCACTCACATGCAGAATTGAATCATTCGGAAGACTTCCTTTTTTAGATGCACACTGGGGAATGGAAAAGACGATAGATTTTTATAGAGAAAAGTTCAATAGAAACAGTTATGACAACCAGGGATCAATTATATATCAATTACTCAATCCTCCATCAACTGGTTTGGGTACATTAGGTGGTATTTATGCTAATGCGTGTGCCCTTGGAGAATATTATCCCGCCTTAATGATTTATGGTATGGGCATGATCTCTTCCAAAAGTGACCTTATAACTCGTTGTGTGAATCCTCTTGTATCCCTTGATATAATGGCTCATGAATTTAGCCACTTGGTTACCGATAAAAATGGAAACGGTGGGTTGGAATACTTAGGTGAATCCGGAGCACTAAACGAGAGTTTTTCCGACATTATGGGAATATCAGTTCTTAAATATGCTACAGGTTATTCGGATTGGCTTATAGGTGCTGATGTAATGATTTACCAATCTAATATGCGCTCTATGGATAATCCGAACAATAGTAAAGATGGTATAGAGCCACAACCGGACACATATGGCGGATTATATTGGGCGGATCCCCATGATATAAATAACGACAATGGCGGTGTCCACACTAATAGTGGTGTACAAAACCATTGGTTCTATCTATTATCCGAAGGAGGTAATGGTACAAATGATAACAATAATACCTTTAGTATCATTGGCGTAGGTATTGATACTGCTTTACAAATAACATATCGAAATCTCATTTATTACCTCACACCAGAAGCGACACACGAAGATTCTCGAAATGGTTCTCTACAAGCAGCGATTGATTTATATGGGGTTGACTCACAAGAATATCAATCTGTTATGAATGCATGGTATGCTGTTGGTGTAGGAAAGAAATATGGGGGCGAAAGTGAAGCTCCGTCTGAGTATTACATAGTAGCAAAACGTAATTCCGGTAACTACTATTTCTTCACACCCAATAAAGTGAGCGGTAAAAATCGTTTGGTTGCAGTTGATTCTGGAGCATCAATACGTACTAGCATTGATACAGTTCATACAGCAGATGATTTTCTTTGGACATTCGAGGAGAATAAACTACGGAACCATAATGGTCAATACTTGGATTGCACTGCTGCCAAATCGGCAATAATGAATACAGCGGGTGTAGAACTAACTATGGCCAACAATTCAGATGGTTCTGTGACTTTCTCGTATATGACTGGCACAGAGACACGCTACTTATCTTTGGCAACTGCTGGCAACGACTTCTTCGTGTTCTATGCCAATACAAATCAGTTTACTCATTTGCTTATGCTGCCAAAAAAACGCGATGCTCCAACTACGGTTTCCACAATAGAAGAAGAGACGCCGCAAGCAAATAAAATTTTGCGTAATGGCCAGATTTATATTCTCCGAGGAGAAGAAATATATACAATAACCGGCTTAAAAATTAAATAATCTATGGCTACAATCGATAAAACCTATGCTGTCAGGTGGTTCGGTCCATTCAATTCGATAGACGAAGTGCGCGATTTTGAAATTCAACACGAAGATCGAGAATTTCAATTATATTTGCTCCAGGGCTACAAAAAATGTGCAAAAACACGCGAAAGTTATTATTGCGGTCAAACCTTAAGGAGTGTCTCAAAACGTTTAAGTGATGAAGGGCATCATATCTCAGAAATTTCCAGACTAACCGCTATTTGGATAGGTTCTATTACAAATGTAACCCCCTCCAAAGAAGATATAAATGTTGTTGAGAAAATCCTTACGGCACAGATGCGTATCATCTTTGGAGAACAGTGCCTTCTGAACCTGACAAATACAAAATTCCCAACGTATAATGCTTATGTGATAAATATATGGCATGACAAAAAGGGAAAACGTAGATTAAAATACAGCAAATATTCCATACCGGATCTAATGCCCGACCTCATAGGCCATGAATATATCAAAGATGAATACATTCAGTATAATAAAATCTTTGGAGCTCCTAAAATAAAATGGACCGATGTTGAGTGGTAAAAAATACAGCATACACAAATAAAACGAAAATCTATTCGTTTTCACATTATTATTTCAATTGTAACCATCCGGTAATTTGCGTATTGTAGGATTTGTATAAAAGGACATAAAAACCGGTTCTCGGTTATCGGGGTCGAGAACCGGCAAGGGAATGCCGTCTCTACAGGCGGGTGGTGAGGATGGCGGCTTGGCGGTTGCAGCGGTCGATGGTTTGCTCCAGGTCGTGAATCTGCTTCATGAGCGCAGCCAGGGCATAGGTGTCGCTCAGAGCCTGCTTCTCGTCTTTAGTCAGGTAGTAAACGATAGACGCAGCCGCCTGCACGCGGATACGCTCGTCGCGATTGGCATCCACAAACTGCAGCAGCCTGAGGGCATCGTCGTCAAAGATAGACATGATCTCGTGTATGCCCTCGGCCTCGAAGGCGTGATTGCAGCCCTCTGCCTCAACGTATAACTCGCCGACGGAGAGTCGGAGTGAATGCTGGTTAACCGGTCGCGCGGAATAGACATAACTGCGCAGTATGAGTCGTCGGTCGTCGGCAACCATCGCCTGAATGAAGTTACGCGTGGTGTTGCCCTCGGTGCGGAGAAGGCGATGGATATAATAACCGCTGTCTTCGTATTTCTCGTTCTTCTCGTAGCGGAACAGTTTCATGAGCGGTTCGACCTGTGGTATGAGTGTCTGCAGGAGGGAATCGGCGGAGTGCAGGGTCTGCCGGGTGTGGACGAGTTCGATGCTGTCGTTGCGGTGTTTTTCGGCGCGCAGGAGTTCGACTTTCGAGGGTTTTTTCTGGCAGGCGCAGAATGCGGTCAACAGGAGCGGCAAGATGCCTAAAAATAGGATTTTCTTCATAATTTTGTCAATTTTTGGTGCAAAGATACAAACAAAAAACGAAAATACGAAAAAAAAATGAAAAAAAGTTGCGTAATTGGTTATTTTTTTGTAACTTTGCCGCCGAATTTGGAAAAAATGCAAAAGAAAGTAGCTTTTAGATTAAAATAAACTATAAAAACCAAAGTGAAAAGTATGAAGAAAAGTTTCTTTTTTCTGACGATGGCGGCTGCATTGCTGCTGGCATCGTGCGGTGCTCCTGTAGAGCCGAATCAGATTAACGTGAACCCGAGTCCTCTTCAGGTAGTGGGCAACAAGGTTAATGCTGAGATTACCGGCCGTTTCCCTGCCAAGAAGTTCTCGAAGAAGGCTGTGGTAGTGATTACTCCGGTGCTGAAGTTTGACGGCCGTGAGGTATTGGGCGAGCCCGTGACCTACGTAGGCCAGAAGGTGAAAGAGAATGGTAACACCGTACTCTACAAGAGCGGTGCCGCTTACAGCCACTCTGTAAGTTTTGATTATGTACCCGAGATGGCTAAGTCGGAGTTGTATCTCCGCTTTGAGGCCCGCAAAGGTAAGAAGACCGTGGAGATTCCCGACCTGAAGATTGCCGATGGCGTTGTTACGACCGCTAAGTTGGCTCAGGCTCAGGATGTTCCCTCGCAGGTAACGGCCGACAAGTTCCAACGCGTGATCCAAGAGATGCAAGAGGCTGACATCATGTTCCTCATCCAGCAGGCTAACCTCCGTTCGTCGGAGACCGGTAGCCAGCAGATGAAAGACCTGCGTGCAGCTATCAAGGATGCCAGCAATGACTCCAAGAAAGAGATTCACAGCCTGGAGGTAGCCGGTTATGCCAGCCCCGAAGGTGGCGTAGAGCTGAACACCCGTCTTGCCAAAGAGCGTCAGGCTAACACCCAGCGTTTCCTGCAGGGTCAGATGCGTCAAGACAAGGTGGCTGCTGACATCATTGCCAACATGACTGCTGAGGACTGGGAAGGTTTCCAGAAAGCCGTTCAGGCCAGCAACTTGCAGGACAAGGACCTGGTACTGCGTGTGCTGTCGATGTACCAAGACCCCGAAGAGCGCGAGGCTCAGATCAAGAACCTGAGTGTAGCTTACAAGACTATTGCTGATGATATCCTGCCCGCTCTGCGCCGCAGCCGTCTGATCCTGACCACCGACATCATCGGTAAGTCAGACGACGAGATCCGCAACTACATGAAGAATGACCCCGCAGCCCTCAACGTAGAAGAGATGCTGTATGCTGCTACCCTGACCAACGATGCTGCTGAGAAGATGGCTATCTACCGCAAGGTGACCGAGCAGTTCCCCAAGGACTACCGCGGATGGAACAACCTGGGTATGTGCTATTTCGCTCAGAACAACGTGGCTGAGGCTCGCCGCTGCTACACCAAGGCGCTGGCTATCGAGCCCAACAATGCGGACGTTAACTACAACGCCGGTGTTGCCGCTATGGCTGACAACGACCTGAAGAAGGCCGAGGAATACCTGGGCAAGGCTGCCGGTACGAAGGGTGACCTGAATGCCGCTATGGGTACCCTGTACACCATGAAGGGTGACTATGCTAAGGCTAAGAACGCCTACAAGGGTGGTGCCAGCAACAACGCTGCTGTTCAGCAAATCCTGAACGAGGACTATGCCGGTGCACGCAAGACCCTGGCTGCTGTTCAGAACCCCAACGCTACGACCGCTTACCTGCTGGCTATCGTAGGTGCTCGCACCAACGACCGCGACGCTGTGTACACCAACATGCGTATGGCTGTTAGCCGCGACCCGCAGATGAAGGCTCGTGCTCAGAAGGATATCGAGTTCGCCAAATTCATGGAGGATGGTACCTTCCTGGAGATCATCAAATAAGTAAATGTCTATCCTGTTTCCCAAAGTAAGGAAACCCCGTGAATGGGACTACCGCCCCATTTACTACGATGAGGAGAAAGAGGCGCGCAAGCAAAAACTTGCGCGCCTTCATCGCGGTTCGTTCCGCGAGGAACACGAGAAGAATATGTCCGCACAGCGGGCGCGCCAAAAGTCGAAACTCACATTCTGGGTGGCGCTGCTGCTGTTGGGACTGCTGTTGTATTATTTCCTACGCTGAGCCTGTACCATGGATGTCATTCGTCTCTTGCCCGATAGTGTAGCCAACCAGATAGCCGCCGGCGAGGTTATTCAGCGTCCGGCGTCCTGCCTCAAGGAGCTGGTCGAGAATGCGCTGGATGCCGGTGCTACGCACATACAGATTATCGTGCGCGATGCCGGTCGTACGCTGCTGCAGGTGATTGACAATGGCGTGGGTATGAGCGAGACGGATGCACGGCTGGCCTTCGAAAGGCATGCGACCTCTAAGATCAAGGAGGCTGCCGACCTCTTCCGCCTGCATACCATGGGGTTCCGCGGCGAGGCACTGGCGAGTATCTGCGCCGTGGCGCACGTCGAGGTCTTGACTCGCCGCAAGGAGGATGAGGTAGGTACGCTATTGGAGATAGCAGGGTCCGAGGTGCTGCGTCAGGAACCCATAGCCTGCCCCGTGGGCACCAATATCAAGGTGAAGAACCTGTTCTACAACGTGCCCGTCAGGCGTAAGTTCCTCAAGACCGACCAGACCGAGATGCGCAACCTCATTCAGGATTTCTACCGCATCGTGTTGGTATGGCCCAGGGTGCAATTTACCTTGGTGCACAACGATGAGATACTGCTGGAACTGCCTGCGGGCAGCGAGAAACAGCGTATCGGTCAGCTCTTCTCACGTTCGGTGAAGCAAGACTATACGGCTGCTTTCGTGGACCTGAAGGTGGAAACCGAAGCGGTGTCTATCCACGGCTTTGTCGGCAAACCCGAGTCGGCGAGCAAGCAGCCGCAGCAGTACCTGTTCGTCAACGGACGCTACATGCGTCATCCCTATTTCCATAAAGCCATACTGACTGCCTACCAGGGCACCCTGACAGCGGATGCCAATCCCTCGTATTTCGTCTATTTCGAGGTGGATCCGGGTACTATTGACGTGAATATCCACCCCACCAAGACGGAGATTAAGTTCCAAGACGAGCAGATGATTTTCCAGATTCTGCTGGCTGCCGTGCGTGAGTCCTTGGGTAAGTTCAATGTGTCCCCCTCGCTGGATTTCGATGTAGAGGGTAGGCCTGAGATACCGACTCGCGATAGGAGTTCGCAGCCGTCATTCGCGATGCCCGTCATCAGCAATGAGACGCACTATAACCCCTTCCACAGCCGTCAGAACGAGGCGCCGCGCGAATGGCAGAAGTTGTACGATGGGCTGCATAAGCCCGAGGCGGAACTCTTTGCCAAAGAGCAAGTCTCCGTACCGACGGGTACGCCCACGACGGTGGGAAACCGCTATATCGTACTGCCGGATGGCGACGGACTGATGATCATCCATCGTGTTCGTGCACGCGCGTGCGTACTATATGATATATATATGCGTCAGATCAGTGCGGAACAAGGGGTGCGCGAGCAGTTGCTCTTTCCCGATATATGGGACTTGGATGCTGACCAGATTCCCTTGGTGCAGAGCCTGCAGGAAGACCTGCGGTACTTGGGCTTTGAGTTAGAACAGCTGTCGCCGCTGAGTTTCTCGGTCAATGCCGTGCCGCCGCAACTCAACGGGCAGAATGCCCTACTGGTGCTGCAGAATATCGTAGCGGATGTCATGGCAACGGGTTCGTCGCTACGCACGGAGTGGCAGAAGAGCATCGCCCTGACGCTGGCCTATAGTGCCGCCGGCGGACAACAGACCCTGACGGATAGCGAACAAAAAGAACTGATTGACCAACTTTTCCGGCTTCCTTCGTTCACCCGTACACCCGATGGAAAAATCGTTCTTTTACGTATAAGTGAAGAAGAAATAGCCCGAAAATTTTGAAAAAATAGCATAAAATTGCTATTTCTGCGTTGCAAAAGAACAAATAATGCCAAAAAATTTGCATAATTCAAAAAAAAGTTGTTACTTTGCAGCCTGAATTGTGCGTTAGTACATTTTGAAACGTAAAATATTAACTATAAAGAATAAAGAATATGTCAGACATTGAAGCAAAAGTAAAAGCCATCATCGTTGACAAACTTGGTGTAGAAGAATCGCAAGTAACCCCCGAAGCAAGTTTTGCTGCCGACCTGAACGCTGATTCGCTGGACACCGTTGAACTGATTATGGATTTTGAAAAAGAGTTCGGAATCACCATCCCCGATGAGGATACCCAGAAGATTTCGACCGTAGGTGACGTCATCGCTTATATCGAGAACGCCATCGCCTAATTATGCAAAAATGAAGCAAGCGAGTCTGCGACCGATAAGCCGTAGACTCGTTTTTAGTCTATAAAAAATGGAAATGAAACGTGTAGTAGTGACAGGCTTGGGTGCCGTCACACCCTTGGGTAATAATGTGCCCGATACCTGGCAGGCGATGAAGGAAGGCCGCAGCGGTGTTGGTGCGATTACCCTATTTGATGCCACCAACTTCAAGACCCGCTTTGCCGGCGAGGTCAAAGACTTTGATATCACGCAGGTTCTGGACCGCAAGGAGGCCCGCAAGATGGACCGTTACTCCCAGTTTGCGGTAATGGTGGCTAAGGAGGCGCTTGAGCAGTCGCGCCTGAACCTGCAAGCAGAAGACCCCGAACGCATCGGTGTGGTATGGGCTACCGGCATGGGCGGTCTGCAGACGCTGCAAGACGAGTGCGCGGACTATGCGCTGGGCGATGGTACGCCGCGCTTTAGCCCCTTTTATATACCGAAGGTAATACCGAATATCGGTGCCGCACATATATCCCTGCTGTATGGTTTGAAGGGTCCAAACTTTGCCGTATCGGCAGCCTGCTCCTCATCGGGCAGCGCTATTGCTGCTGCGCTGGACTCCATCCGCATAGGGCGAGCTGACATCATGCTGACCGGTGGCAGCGAAGCGGTCATCACCCCCTTAGGCGTGGGTGGCTTCAATGCCCTGCGCGCCCTATCGACGCGCAACGACTCGCCCGAGACCGCCAGCCGACCCTATTCCAAGTCGCGTGACGGATTCGTCATGGGCGAGGGTGCCGGTTGTCTGGTGCTGGAGGAGTACGAACATGCGCTGCGTCGCGGCGCAACCATCTATGCCGAGTTGGCGGGAGCAGGTATCAATGCCGATGCCTATCATATCACGGCTCCTGAACCCGAGGGCAAGGGCGCTATGCGCGTGATGCAGCTGGCGCTGCAGGATGCCGGAATGACACCCGCCGATATTGATTATATCAATACCCATGGTACCAGCACGCCGCTGGGCGATGTAGCAGAACTGATGGCTATCAAGCAGGTATGGGGCGAAGACGCCTATCGGCTGAGTATCTCGTCCACGAAGTCGATGACCGGTCACCTTATCGGCGCTACCGGCGCCGTGGAGGCAATAGCTTCCATCATGGCGATGCGAGAGGGCATCGTGCCGCCGACTATCAACCACGAGGCTGATGATGAGGACGAGAATATCGACTACCGTCTGAACCTCACCTTTAACAAGGCTGAGCATCGCGAACTGCGCGCTGTGATGAGTAATAACTTCGGTTTTGGCGGACATAATGCCTGCCTGCTCTTTAAGAAAATCTGATAGCGATGACCATTGCAATCGTAGGCGCTTCGGGCGCTGTAGGACAGGAACTGATGCGCGTGCTCGATGAGCGCGCGTTTCCTGTAGATAAGCTTCGCCTCTTCGGCTCCGAGCGTAGCGCGGGTACGCATTATACATTCCGCGGCATGGACTGCGTGGTGGAGCGTCTGGAACATGGCGACCAATTCCGCGGCGTGGATATCGCGTTTGTATCCGCCGGCGGTTCGGTGTCAATGGCGTATGCCGGGGATATAACCCGCTACGGGGCGGTGATGATTGATAACTCATCGGCTTTCCGCATGGACGCGGATGTACCCCTGGTGGTACCCGAAGTCAATGCCGCCGATGCCTTAGTTCGCCCGCGTAACATCATCGCTAACCCCAACTGCACCACCATTCTTATGGTGCTGGCGCTCCGCGCCCTGCAGCAGCTCAGCCCCATACGCCGCGTGCATGTATCGACCTATCAGGCAGCATCCGGCGCCGGTGCACAAGCAATGCGCGAATTAGAGGAACAGTACTGCCAAGTCATTAAGGGCGAGCAGGTGACCGTCCGTAAGTTCCCCTACCAACTGGCGTATAACCTCATTCCGCAGATTGACGTGTTCTGCGACAACGGTTATACCCGCGAGGAGATGAAGATGTACCACGAGACGCGCAAGATCATGCATACCGACCTGTCGGTGAGTGCTATGTGCGTGCGCGTGCCGTCGCTTCGCGCCCATAGCGAGAGCGTGTGGGTAGAGACCGAACGGCCCATCAGCGTGGCTGAGGCTCGCGAGGCTTTCCGTACTGCGCCCGGCTGTGCGCTGATGGATGACCCCGATCGCATCGGCAACGGTCGGACGGACGAACTGCCTTATCCCATGCCACTCTTTCTGAGCGGCAGAGATGAGGTGTTCATCGGCCGTATCCGTCAGGACCTGGCTAACCCCAATGGCCTGACATTCTTCCTCGTAGGCGACCAGATACGCAAGGGAGCGGCTCTCAACGCCGTCCAGATAGCCGAATATTTAAATCACCAAATGGTAAATGGTAAATGACCAAATGGAACATATCGAAATCATGGCGCCGGTGGGGTCGTGGGAGAGCTTATCGGCTGCTCTGCAAGCAAAAGCAGATAGTATCTATTTCGGCGTAGAACACCTGAACATGCGTTCGCGCTCGTCGGCTAACTTCACCACCGCCGACCTGCACGAGATCGTACGTCGCTGCCGCGAACAGGGCGTCAAGACCTACCTGACGCTGAATACCGTTCTCTATCCGGAGGACCTACCCCTCATGCGCGAGATTGTAGATAACGCCCGCGAAGCCGGTCTGGATGCCATCATCGCCTCCGATATAGCAGCCCTGCAGTATGCCCATAGCCGGGGCGTGGAGGTGCACCTGAGCACCCAACTTAATATCGCCAATACCGAGGCTCTGCGTTTCTATGCGCAGTATGCCGATGTGGTGGTGCTGGCGCGTGAACTGAACCTGGAGCAGGTGGCAGCTATCCATCGCGATATCGGGCAGCAACATATCTGCGGCCCCAAGGGCGAACCTATTCGTATCGAGATGTTCTGCCACGGCGCGCTTTGCATGGCTGTCAGCGGCAAGTGTTACCTCAGCCTTAACAACCTCAACGCATCTGCCAACCGTGGTGCCTGCATGCAGATATGCCGGCGCGGCTACATCGTGCACGACAAGGAGTCGGAGATAGAACTGGAGGTGGACAACCAGTATATCATGTCGCCCAAGGACCTGAAGACTATTCATTTCCTCAATAAGATGCTCGACGCCGGCGTGCGCGTGCTCAAGATTGAGGGTCGTGCACGCGGTGCAGAATATGTCAAGACCGTGGTGGGTTGCTACAAAGAGGCTGTCGAGGCTTGGCAGCAAGGGCTCTACCGCGATGATGCGGTTATCACGCCGCGTATCGAGGACTGGAACACCCGTCTGAAGACGGTCTTCAACCGCGGTTTCTGGGACGGCTATTACCTGGGGCAACGCCTTGGCGAATGGACTCACCACTATGGCAGTCAGGCTACGATGAAGAAAGTCTATGCCGGCCGTTGTACCAATTTCTATAAGAACCTCTCCGTGGCGGAGTTCCACCTGGAGGCACTGCCCGCTATCAACGAGGGTGACCGCCTCTTGGTCACGGGTGAGACAACCGGCGCTCTGGAGATCCTCGCGCACGATCTGCACGACGAGGCAGGCCAACCCGCCCTCACCATCCCGCAGGGCACGCTCTTTGCCGTCCGTACGCCCGAACCCATCCGCCGGGGTGACAAGCTCTTCCTCCTCCGCGAAGCGTAAGCAGACTTTATGTTCCAACTATTGATATTTCCGCAAAAAAATCCCGTAGGAGTGTTTCCTGCGGGATTTGTCGTTATTTATGAGGAATATAAGCCTTATTGTTCCTTGCGGTTATGGCGGATAAGAAACATAATCTGCCGCATCCAGTCCGCTTCCTTCGGCCAGCCCGAGATGGAATAGCCGTACGCTAACTGCCCTTTGTCGGTAAATAGTATCATCTTGAACGGCGTATCCGCCCTGTACATCTTTTCCAGTTCGCTGTACGGGAAATGGATGCTGTAACGATGAATGTAATTCTTTTTGCTCTTGTCAATAAAGAAGGTTTCAATATTCCTAATCGGGAGCGTCTGGCGGCTGACAAAATGTATGGAATCTATGGCCAGGATTTCCGGATAATAAACACTCATGTTCAGCGTGAGTGTGTCAAACTGGACTCCGTATGTTACATCCAACTGTGCAGCCGGAAGTTTCTGCATGCTGGGCAACTCATACGGCTTGATAAAGAACAGCATGCCGTCGGACAACTGCTGCGTAACATATCTATCCTCTATTTTGCCGGCAAAAAGCATCAGCGCGCTTACGGTCAGGGCAAGTGTTAAAATTGTTTTTTTCATGCTATAATAAAAAAACAGGGGCACACGAACGAATGTGCCCCTTGGGTTTGATTACTCGCCGTAAACGAAATACTCGTACTTTGTGAATAGACTCAGAACACTCAGGGTCTTGCGGTCAACGTGGCTGATTTTCGTGATGCCGCCGTTCTTGGCTGCCGCGTTGATACCACCATCACCCACAGCTACTATTCCCAGTACACTAACGCACGTGGATGTGCCTACTTTCTGGCCTAAGGCATTCGAGGTTACTGCTACAGGCTGAATGTCACCATCATAGATAAGACCAACCATACCGATTGAACTGCAGCTGGTCATCGCAATGGCCATAACAGCTACACAAAGAATCATTAATACTTTTTTCATTTGTTTAAATTTTTTGTTTGGTTGTCTCCCTCAACCGTAATTATTCCTATAGAAGCGCAGGAGAATTGTATGTCACCCGTCATTCGACAGTTACGAGAAACATTGCAATCACCCTTGCGGCGTTCGGATTGCCATCATTCTACTCTGTCCGAATCAACTGATGAAGGCATACAAACGCTTTTATGGGTTCGCGTTAACATAAAAACGCGGATTCCTTTTCTTGCTTATCCGCTTCTTGAGGCCCTAGGAAAACCTATCTTGTCGAATAAGCAATGCAGAAACCCACGCTGTGTATATAGGCACACGCGCATACCAATACAGCATACGCCGGCGTAAAAATATACACCCATGAGCATCTACTACTGCCTTGCTTTCGAACAAGATTTCTTCTTTGAAGTTTCCTAGGTTTCAAGAAGTCGAAAACATGCGTTAGTAAACGCCTTTAATTATGTCCGCCAAACATCTGAACACAGTCTTTGTTAGAGTTTATCTCACTAACGCCTTCTGTCATCAGACGTTCAACTACAAACCCATCCCTAAAGTAAAATTGCCCCCGGCGTGAGTTTGTGTCTGCAAAGGTACTGCTTTTTTTAGAATTATGCAAAAAATTATGCGCAATTATGGGATTTTTCTGCATTTTTGCAGGCAAAATGTTGGAAAAACAGGTCGATTGACACAAAAAATTTGCATATGTGCGAACTTTGTTGTACCTTTGCAATCCAAAATAACGCACCTTGTTTGCAACACTTTATATTTTTATATGTAACAGCATATTTATTTTTTTGTAGCACTTTATATATTTATGTGCAAGTTACCACTCAAATATCATTCCCAAACACTCTCGCGAAAGCAGATATTTACGACGGTCGAACGACAGTCGAACGACGGTCAAACGACAGTCAGGTACAATATATGCCCTCTCACGAACCACTATAGACATCCCTTGTTTTACCCTAAAAAATACCTGAATTTATGTCACAAGTTTTCCCATCTGCTTCCATTGATGAAATTCATGGAAAACCCTATGGTCGTAGCCGCGGCTATTTCTATCAGTCCAAACGAACCGGCAAAACCTTCTACCGCGAACGCGTAGAGGATTACCAGCAGCATCAGTCTCCGCGTCAGAAATGGAACTCGGCCGCTTTCAAGGCTGCCAACACCCAACTCAAGCAAATCCTCAACAATCCGGAAGCAAAGGCACGCCTTCTCCGTGATTACGAATCCGCTGGACACATTGCCTCTAACGGCAAATCCTATGCCACCCTACGTGCCTGGATTTTCAACTCGCTTATTTACGATTACAAACAAGCTCATCCTTTTGAATAGGATAAAAATTAAATCAGGTGGCCTTTGAGGGGTCACCTGATTGTAGTATATACCTATTCCTTATTTTCTTTACTCGGCCAAATCGATGGCGAAGTAGCGGATGCGGCCTTGAGGTGTGCAGCCGGTGATGAATACCACGCGGTCGCGTTCGGGGGCTGCAGAAGCATGGCGGACTACATCGTTCAGGTCCTCCTCCGTACGGATAGAACGGTTGTTGGCCTTCAGGATGATGAAGTCGGTGGGTATGCCGGCGCTTTTCAGTTTGCCGTTCTTGAGGTTCTTAACCTGCAAGCCGTAGTTGATACCCAGTTGTGCCTTCTGCTTGTCGCTGAGTTCCTCGAACGTAGCGCCTAATACGGATGCTTTGTCCTCGGGTGAGATGAATCCGGTACCGCCTTCGCGGTTTGTCAGCGTGGCACGTACGGTCATCTTCTTGCCGTCGCGGAGTAGGGTTATCAGCACTTGGTCGCCCGGACGGTGGCGTGCTACCTGTTCCTGCAGGTCTGTTCCGGTCTTGATGGCTGAATCGTCAATCTTGGTGATGACATCGCCCGCCTTGATGCCTGCTTTCTCGGCAGCACCGTCTTCTACGACCATCTCCACGTATGCGCCTTGGAGGGTGGTCAGTTTCTTCTCTTTCTGCAACTCTGATGTTATCTCGCGCATCTGTACGCCGAGGATGGCGCGTTGTACAGTGCCGTACTGGCGTATATCGCTGACTACTTTCTGCACGATGCTGGTGGGCACGGCAAAGCTGTAGCCGGAATACGAACCTGTTTGCGAAGCGATGGCGGTGTTGATGCCGACCAGTTCACCGCGTGTGTTGACCAGCGCACCGCCCGAGTTACCCGGGTTGACGGCAGCATCGGTCTGGATGAACGACTCAATCTTCATATCGGCATTGAGGATGTTGATGTTACGTGCCTTGGCGGATACGATACCCGCGGTGACAGTAGATGTCAGGTTGAAGGGGTTGCCGACCGCCAGTACCCATTCGCCCACGCGCAGGGCGTCTGAGTTACCCATGAGGATAACGGGCAGACCGGTCTCGTCTATCTTCAGCAGCGCGATATCGGTGGTAGGGTCTGTTCCGACAAGGGTAGCGGTGTATTCGCGTTTGTCGTTCAGCACCACCTGTATCTGTTCGGCGTGGTCGATGACGTGGTTGTTGGTAACGATATATCCGTCCTCGGAGATGATTACGCCCGAGCCGGAAGCTTGCTGAGCCGGTGTCTCGTAGGTCTGACCCGGATGACCGAAGAAGAACTCAAAGAAGGGGTCAACCCGCTGTTGGGAGGCTTGGCTGCGGTAGGTTGTTTTGACGTGCACCACGGCGTTGACGGATAGTTCGGCGGCATTGGTAAAGTCGGTCTCGCCTGCCTGTGGCAGCGATGCAAAACGGCTGTAGGCGGCGGGTGTGGCAACGGAGTCGTGTCCGATGGAGGCGAGTGTGAGTTGATAGGGGTTGGTGTAATGCACTACGGTGAGTGTGGTGGCGGCACTGACCGCTGCTACGAGCAGCAGTATGCCCAGATTTTTCCATAGATTTTTCATAGCTTTTACCATAAATTGATTCATTCGCTCGTATCTATTGCAAACTCCGTGCCAAAGTGAAAAAGATAATTTTTTTTCTCATCCATTTGCATATATGCAAAAAATTTTGTACTTTTGCACCCGATTATGAAAATGAAGTATCTGTATATCCTCATTTGTGTTCTGGCGGCGGGCATTTTGTGGCCTCTGCAGGCTAAGAACAAGAAATCGGTCAAACCCGCACAGGACAAGGTCTATCTCGTCGTGAACGCGCTGACGACAACCTACGACTATACCGCGCTTCGCGGAACGCTCACGGCCGAGTTGACCCGGAGCGGCTATACCTTGGTACGTTCGGCGCAAGAGGCTGACTGGACGGTGCAGGTCACGGGATTGGTGGGTACGACGCGTATGACCGAGTTTGGCAATGCTTCGTTCTACACCGGCGAAGTGAACACCACCATCATTATCGACCGTGGCGCATTCGCCGCGCGCGTCTATGAGACCACCCTGACCGAGCTGGGCAAGAGTCCGCTGGGATTCGATGAAGCCGTCGTTGAGGCCTACCAAATACTGGCTCCCAAGATATGTCAAACCCTATTGCAATACCTGAAATAATGAGAAAGTTCCTTCTTTTCCTCAGCCTGCTGCTGCCGCTGATGGTCATGGCGGACCGCAAGCCCAAGACTATCGCACCCGAAGTCAAGAAAGTTGCTATTCTGGAGACTGTCGATAAGACCGGTCAGGTCTCGTATGCCCACAAACTGATGCTTCGTACCAGTCTGGCGAAAGCCATTACCGAGGCGGAAGGCTACGAGGGCTACGACCGCACGGACTTGGATGCACTCTTGGGCGAACAGACATTCCAGCGTACGGGTATGGTGACCAGCGACCAAATCAAGCGGGTGGGCGAACTGACCGGTGCGCAGTATGTGTTGGTGGCTGAGGCAGTCATGGTAGACTCGGCTACGATATTCGCTTCCGCGAAAATCATCGATGTAGAAACGGCGCAGACCATCAAGGCCGAAACCCAACTCATGAGCGCTACGCCGCAGGATATTCAGGTAGGCTGTACTTCCTTGGCGGGCAACCTGTTAGGTATTTCACTCAAGGCCGCTATCACGCAGGCGGCCAATACCCCTTCTGCTGCTCAAAAGCCTGCCGCTCCGGCAGCAACTACGCCTGCGGAAGCCACGCCCCAACCGGCTCCTAAACCGAAATCCAAAGCCCTTGTCACATGGGAATGGCCTGCCGATTGCTCTGTAACGGTCAATCGTTGCTACGTGGCTAACGGTCGCCTGTATATCGATCTGCGCTTTACGAATAACGCCGGTGAGGACTTCAAATATTATATGGCAGCCTCTTATATCAAGGTCTATGACTCCGACGGCGGCTGTATCGAAGGAAGCAGTTCACAGAAGAATACCATCCTTTGGGTAAAAGGCAAGCAAGTGGCGGTGGATAACAGTTACATTCCGTCCGAGGTGACGATTCCGGTAGTGTATGCCGTCAATAACTTCACGAGTAAGTCGAATCTCATCTCACTCTGTGAGATAACCATTTCCCACGGCACCGTTTACGGTATGTACCGCAACTACAAACTGAGAATCAAGAACCTTCCCATCGAAAGATAGTCCGATATCATTAATCGGGGCCCCCGGCGAAACTTGTTTCGTTGGGGAATTACAATTCGGGGTCCCCGAAAGCTCAGCATGAGGTTTTTGGGAAAAGGAGGAAGGTCTGGGTCTCTTTATGCCGTTGTATACGGCATCCGATAGTCTAAGGTCAGCAATTCGGGGTCCCCGGCGAAACTTGTTTCGTTGGGGAAATTACCATTCGGGTCCCCCGAAAGCTCAGCATGAGGTTTTGGGGAAAAGGAGGAAGGTCTGGGTCTCTTTATGCCGTTGTAGACGGCATCTGATAGACCAAGGTCAGCAATTCGGGGCCCCCGGCGAAACTTGTTTCGTTGGGGAAAAGGAGGAAGGTCTCGGACTTTTTATGCCGTTGTAGACGGCATCCGATAGACCAAGGTCAGCAATTCGGGGCCCCCGGCGAAACTTGTTTCGTTGGGGAAATTACAATTCGGGGTCCCCGAAAGCTCAGCATGAGGTTTTGGGGAAAAGGAGGAAGGTCTGGGTCTCTTTATGCCGTTGGAGACGGCATCCGATAGACCTAGACCTTCCGACGTGGAGATAGCGGGAGTCGAACCCGCGTCCAAACAGGGAACAAATACGCTTTCTACATGCTTATTTCGGCCTTCATTTTCGTCCGTTGGCAAGACCCGAACCACCAACCAACGGCTTATCTGCTATTGTTTCACCCCGCTGTCGCAGCGCCATTGAGGCTATCTTCGCAATTTCTGCACCGCTATAATCCATTCAGCCGCGAAGCCGGGCTTGGAGCGATGTCTCGATTCCCCACCTTGTGGGGAAATAAGGCTAACCTACTGTACTTCGGTTAGGCAGCGAGAGCATAGTTGTTGTTGCCAGTTAAATTGTTTAGACCCGATTTACGTGCGGTGTCCGTGCACGGCATGCTTACCTACCCATCCTGCCTGCTGTCAAAACCAATTATCCCCTCGCGTTCGGCTGCGCGTTCGGCAACGAGGTCGCGCCGACCGAGCGCTCTGCGCTCGTTAAAGCGACTCGTGCCTCCGCTTCTCCCCAAAAATCAGCAGATTTTCGGGGGCCCCATAGGGTGTTTTCAGCAACGAGCCCCATGGTGTTTCAGCAACGAGCCCCATAGGGTGTAATGACACCGGTGGTTGAAAGCGGGTGCAAAATTACTACAAATATCTGACATAAACAAATAATTTGGGTAAAAAATAGAAATTTTGCTTGTAAAACTGAGTTTTTTTGCGTATTCCAAAAAAAAAGTGTATCTTTGCAGCCAATTAGATAGTATGAACTCGTAAATAACATAAAACGATGGCAACACCAGCTCCATATATAGCTTCTGAGGAACGCTATGCAAACCTTCCGTCCTTCTACAACCGCTGCGGCCGTAGTGGTGTTCTGCTGCCCAAGATTAGTCTGGGCTTCTGGCATAACTTTGGCGACGATGCTCCCTTTGAGCGTAGCCGAGCTATCACACGCCATGCCTTTGACAATGGTATCACGCATTTCGATTTCGCCAATAACTACGGTGTACCTTTCGGTAGTGCCGAACGCACATTTGGTCGCCTCATGGACGAGGATTTCCGTCCGTACCGCGATGAGCTGTTCATATCCACCAAGGCGGGCTACGATATGTGGCCGGGCGTCTATGGCGAGTGGGGCAGCCGCAAATACCTGATGGCGAGCCTGGATCAGTCACTCCGCCGCATGCACTTGGATTACGTCGATCTGTTCTATTCCCACCGTTTTGACCCCAATACCCCCGTTGAGGAAACGCTGCAAGCCCTTGTGGACATCGTTCGTCGAGGCAAGGCACTCTATGTGGGTATCTCCAACTGGCCGTTAGAGCCCTTGCGCGAGGCTGCTACGTACCTGCGTGAGCACGATGTGCCGCTGCTTATCTACCAAGGGCGGCTTAGTCTGCTCAGCCGCGAACCCATCGAGACCGGTATCCTGGATTTCTGCCGCCAACAGGGCATCGGTTTCATCGCCTATTCGCCTTTGGCACAAGGTCTTTTGACCGACCGTTACCTGGACGGAATACCCGCCGACTCACGCATGGCAAAGGAGCATTTTCTCCGTTCTGATCGCCGCACGCCTGAGTTGTTAGACTACCTTCGTCAACTGCAGGGCGAGGCACAGGCGGCAGGTCGCACCATTGCCCAACAGGCACTGCGCTGGGTGCTGGAACAGGCGGGTGTGACATCTGTACTGGTTGGTGCCAGCAGTGTGCAACAACTGACTGATAACCTCCACGCGGTCATATAAAGGCATGGCGTACTCGTTTCAAGCATATTTGCCGTATTACCGGCGCAACCTGCGGCTGGCTTTTCCGGTGATGCTCACGCAGTTAGGTGCTGCCTTAGTGGGGCTCTTTGACAGTATCATGGTGGGCCATTACGGAACGGCGGACCTGGCGGCGGTGAGTTTCTCCAACGCGCTGTTTTTTACTGTCATGGTCTTTGCCATGGGGGCGCTGATGGCTGTCACACCCCTGGTCGGTTATGCGGTAGGTGCCGGTGAGAGCAAGGAACATATATCCGGTCTGCTGGCTAATGGTATGATCTTCACGCTGCTGGTGACCATTTTGGCACTGGTGCTGTTGGTGCCCTGTATCCCCTTGTTGCACCGCTTCGGGCAGGAAGAGGATGTGGTACTTGCCGCCCGGCCGTATTTCACGCTCATCGTGCTATCGATAGTGCCGTTTCTCTTCTTCTGCCTCTGCAAGCAGTTTCTGGAGGGACTCGGCAACACCACCGTTGCCATGGTCATCACGGTGGTGTGCAATCTACTGAATATCCTGCTCAATTACGTCTTTATCTTTGGTCACTGGGGTATACGCCCGATGGGAGCCGAGGGAGCAGGACTGGCGACGCTGATAGCCCGCACGCTGACGGCGGTTTGTTTTGTGGTCGTCATCCTCATGCGCCGTGACTGGAGGCAGTATCTGACCCTTATTCAGCGCCGTATGTTCCGTTGGCAAGAGATACGCCAATTCATTCGTATCGGCGTGCCGATAGGTTTTCAGTCGTTTGTGGAGGCTTTTCTCTTCACGGCTTCGTTTGTTATCATCGGTTGGATTAGCAAGGAATCGCTTGCTGCGCACCATATAGCCAATCAGATGGCGGATATGACCTTCATGCTGGCTATGGGTATCGGTTCGGCCACGACCATCCGCGTATCGCACCAATTGGGCAAAGGTGACCTGCCGGCGGTCCGTATGGCTTCGCGCGCCTCGGTGCACCTGTGCTTGATGATGAATACCATAGGTGCACTGGTGATGATTACGCTGCGTAATTATCTGCCTTATGTCTTCACTTCCGACCCCGAGGTGATATCTATTGCCGGTACGCTGATACTGATAGCCGGTCTGTTCCAGTATGCCGATGGGCTCCAGTGTATCGGCGGTGCCATGTTGCGCGGTATTCAGGATGTACGCGTGCCTATGCGTATAGCCTATATAGCCTATCTTGTGGTGGCGCTGCCGTTGGGTATCGTGCTGACCTTCCCCCTCGGCCTCGGCGCTAAAGGAATGTGGATAGCTTTCGTCATCGGTCTGGCTATACCCGCTGTATGTTTCCATATTCGTTTCCAGCGTCAAATGGGGCGGTTAGAGGCACAAGCCATGACGCAAAAATCGTAGTATTAATCGAAAAAAAATGATTATATGAAAATGCAAAAACTGTTTTTTACTGTGCTTCTCTTTGGGGCTGCTATGATGCCCGCACGTGCTTCTGTCACCTTGGATCCCGACCTGCAGGCTGCATTGCCTAATGGTGAGTTTTTCTTGCCTGCTCCGCCCGAAGTCGGTTCACTCGTTTGGCAGGATGACTCCATTAAGTTTTTCCAATATAAGGAGGCTGCCCGTGCTTACGATAGCATCCGCAACGAGCGTTGGGACTCGGTCTGGGCTATTATGAACGAGCCCTACTATTTCGCCCTCTACCGCGTATCGGCGGATAGTGTGATGAATGCACCCTTTATCACCAATGTGAGTTGGACTCGTAATGCGCAGGGCAGATATACCGTGACCTACACCCGTAATACCACGGATTTCCCCTATATGAACGCGCTGCAGGAGTTGTGCGAACAGATGAAGTCGGCGAATACTTCGCAGCTCTGGCGTACGCGTCCGCGGCCGTATTATTATTTCGGTGAGTGGTACAAGGGCACTCACTATCCCGTCAATCGCAACGATGCTACTTCGTACCCCTCCGGTCACGGCTATTTTGCAGGGCTATTTGGTATGTGTCTGCTCTATATTGATCCCGATAACGCGTTGGCTATCAGGCAGATGATGGATGAATGGGTCAATTGTCGCCTACTCTTGGGTGCGCATTGGAATACCGATATAGCAGCGGGTAAGACCTTGGGTGCTATCGCTTTTGCTATTGCCATGAACTACGACCAATTCCGTGACTTGGTCATAGCGGCGAAGAATGAGTTAGCAGCCTATCGTGCGCGTCAGACGCCTACCGGTACGAACCAATCTGCAAAAATCCCTGATTTATCCGATAAAAAACAGCTTGTCAACGGTCAGCTTTATATCATCCGTGACGGTGTCACCTATACCGCACAGGGAGCGACTGTAATGATGGAATGATGGATTGATGGAATGATGGAATTTTGTGCCATAATTAAAGGGAATAAGCGATGAAGATTCTGCATACAAGCGATCTGCACATCGGGAAACGCGTGAATGAGTTCTCGATGATAGACGACCAGAAGTACATTCTGCAGCGGATAGAACATATCGTAGCGGAAGAAGAACCCGATGTGGTGGTCATAGCAGGCGATGTATATAACTCCGCTACACCCTCGGCTGAGGCGGTGGTTTTGCTGAGTGATTTTATCACGCACCTGCATGCACATTGTCCGCATGTGGTCATCCTATCCGGCAACCACGACAGCGCAGAGCGTTTGGCATTCGGCTCAGCCATCATGCGCCGGAACGGCGTGTATTTCTCGCAACCCTTCAGCCGCGCGCCTCAGAAACTAACGATACCGGATGCGTACGGCGAGGTTAACATCTACCTATTGCCGTTTGTGCGTCCGATAGATGTTCGGTCTGCCTTCAAGGACGCGTTGGAGGACAGCGGTGAGCCAATGGAGCGTTACGATGAGGCTGTCGCCAAGGCAGTAGAAGCCATGAAGCCGGATTATTCGGTGCGTAATATCCTGGTAGCCCACCAGTATATCCAAGGCGGCGAGCGATGCGAGGGAGAGGATGTTGTGGGCGGCCTGGACGAGGTGGATGTGGAGATAGTCCGGCAGTTTGACTATGTGGCATTGGGACACCTGCACCGTCCGCAACACGTGCAGTACAAGCATGTACGCTATTCCGGTTCGCCGCTCAAATACTCGTTCTCGGAAGTACAGAATACCAAAAGCGTGAGCATCATTGAGCTGAACGAGAAAGGCCGGACGAAGATACGGGAGCGGGAGTTGGTTCCCCTGCATGACTGGGCAGACCTGCGCGGAACGTACGATGAGTTGATGTCGGAAGCATTCTACGCCGGCAAGGGGTATGAGAACATGTATGTAAGACTGACGCTGACGGACGAAGACGAGGTGGTGGACGCGATGAACAAGCTACGGAACGTCTATCCGCTGGCGATGGTGCTACAATACGATAATACGCGCACGCGCCATAACCAACAGTGCGTAGAGACCGAGCATGTGGAAAACAAATCGCCGCAGGAGTTGGTGTGTGAGTTCTTTGAGAAACAGAACGGCCAGCCGATGAACGAGGCGCAGAGCGAATTGGTAACGAACCTTATTCAGGCGATTTTTGTATGAGACCTATTCAGTTGACCTTACAATACTTCGGCTCGTATGCCGATAAGCAGACCATCGACTTCAGCCGTTTGGGCACACAGGGCCTGTACCTGATAACCGGCGATACGGGCAGCGGTAAGACGACTATCTTTGATGCCATCCTCTATGCGTTATACGGTTCGATGAGCGGCGAATATCGCAGCAAGGACACGCACGTGCTGCGTTGCTCAATGGCGCAGCCGACCGACAAGACCGAAGTGACGCTCTGTTTCGACTACGCGGGCTATCGGTACGAGATATGCCGTTGGATGGACTATGAACGCAAGAAAGAACGCGGCGAAGGACTGACGGGTGTGTCCGCCGGTGCATTGTTGACGTGTCCGGACGGTAAGACGATTAGCAAAACCAAGGATGTGGACGCGAAGATTCAGGAGGTGTTGGGCATCAGCCGTGACCAGTTCTCGCAGATAGCGATGATAGCGCAGGGCGATTTTATGAAGCTGCTGATGACGGAGACACGTGATCGACTGCCGCTCTTTCGGAAGATATTCAGAACCGAGAACTACAAGATGCTGCAGGATAGGGTAACACAGACTTTTTTGGACAGCAAGAAACAGTACGAGGAAACCAAGGTGTCCGTTAGCACCATCATGGGCGGCGTACAATGCGCCGAGGGGTCGGCACAACAGCCGGCATTGAGGCAGGCGCAAGACATGAAGCAGTTTACCGCTATAGCCCGGATGATAGAAATCATCGAGGCTATTTTGGCAGAGGACCAAGTTGCCATCGCCGAACAGAAACGTCAGCGTGAGGCGCAGGACCTCATCATCAAGCACTGTAACGAGCAGATTGCCATCATCGGAAGCCATGAGAAAGCCGCTGAACAATTGCCTAAAGAACAAGAGAAACTGCAGCATCTTGAGCAAGAAGAGCAACCGGCTAAGGAGAAACAGTTGGCAGCAGCCCGTGAGGCAGAACCGGAGATAGAACGACTCAATACGCAGGCGACGCAACTGGAAAGTAACATTGGCGATTATGAGGCCTTGGCCGCTTGTCAGCTTCGCCTGGCGGAAGCCCGGAAGACGCTGCAGAGCATAGAAGGTTCGAATGGGACGGAGGCAAAATGTAGGCAGACCTTACAAATGCTGTTGGACGAACGCGAGAGACTGAATGCCGAGTTGGCGGCATTGGGCAATCCGGAATCGGAGCAGGCGGCTATCCAAGCACAGTTAGACCGATTAACCCGTTACCAGGCCGATTTGACTGCCTTAGAGAAGAATCGAACATTGCTCCAAAAGGCGCAAGAGAGTTATCAAACACGCAATCATGCTGCCGAGGAAGCGGAGAATGAGTTGAGCCGGAAGACCGGTCTGTTTTACGCTGCGCAGGCGGGCATCCTGGCAGAAACTATCGTGGAAGGGCAGCCTTGTCCGGTCTGCGGTTCGGTTCACCATCCTGCCAAGGCTAAGAAAGCCGAAGGCGCACCGTCGAAAGAACAACTGGAGGTATTGAAGCAAGATACAGACCGGAAACGCAAAGCCGCTATCGAGCAATCCAACGTCTGCGCCGGCATCCTTAAGACGATAGAAGCCGAGGAAAACCGCTTGCGGGAAATGGGTTATAGCGCCGATGCCGCCAAAATGATACAGTTGCCCGAGCAAATCCACGGCTTGCAGAAGCAACTGGGGGAAGTCACACAGAAGGTAACGCGCAAGCAGGCTATCCCCGTTTTGCTGCAGAAGAACACAGAGCGACGTGACAAGGGATTGGCGTACGCGAAGACCTTGGGTGAAACGAAAGCCAAAGCCCTTGCGGATCGCGATCATGCCGCGGCACAAATCCAAATGCTGCAAGCCCGATGCCGATTTAAGAATGGCGCGGAAGCACAAGCGGAGATAACCAAGCTGCGTAAGGAAGCCCGGACCCGCAAGCAAGCCATAGACACCGCACAAAACGCATTGAATACCACAATACAGGCCATTGCAACGGTACAGGCAACCATCCGCACGCTGCAGGAGACCCTGAAAAACATCGTTCATATCAACAAAGCCGACGAAGAAGCCCAACGGCAAGCAGCACAGGATGAGATCAACAATCACATCGCTCCAATCCTAACCGCCATCGAGGGCCGAATCAGCCAGAACCGGACAGCCATGGCGAGGTTGGGCAGCAAAGAAAAAGAGATGAAAGTGATAGAGGATAAGTATCAATGGCTCAAGACACTGAATGACACCCTGACCGGGCAACTGTCCGGCAAGGAGAAAATCATGCTGGAGACCTATATCCTATCCGCCTATTTCGAACGTATCATCCGCAAAGCCAATCTGCGTCTGCTGAAGATGACCAATAACCAATACGAGTTACGCCGCAAGAGAGAGGCATCGAATAACGCCCAGCAGAGCGGTCTGGACTTGGATGTGGTGGACCATCATAGCGGCTCGACGCGTACGGTCAAGGGTTTGTCAGGCGGAGAGTCTTTCATGGCTTCCCTCTCGCTGGCGCTCGGCCTGAGCGATGAGATACAATCGTCGGCAGGGGGTATCCATCTGGATACGATGTTTGTGGACGAAGGTTTCGGTTCGCTGGACGAGGATAGCCGTATACAGGCGCGCAACACCCTGCAGAAACTATCGCAGGATGGCAACCGCTTGATAGGCGTCATATCGCACGTGCCGGAACTGAAAACCATTGAGAAACAGATTCAGGTGCACAAGAATCAGAAAGGCATCTCCACCGCCGAAGTGGTTCTGCTGTAGGGACTGAATTACAAAAAATGTGGGTATTCATTGTTAATTATTCATTATTCATTGAAAAAATTTGCGTATGTGCATTTTTTGTAGTACCTTTGTAGGCTAATTTGCAGAAAAAATAAAATAACTATATGGAACAAGAAAGAATTGTGGAAACAGGCAAAGAAGAAAGAAGCCTTAATTTCATTGAACAGATCGTGGAGAAAGATCTGGCTGAGGGTAAGAACAATGGTAGAATCCAAACCCGTTTCCCGCCGGAACCCAACGGATACCTGCATATCGGGCACGTAAAGGCTATCTGCATGGACTTCGGCATCGCCGAGAAATACAACGGCGTCTGCAACCTGCGTTTTGATGACACCAACCCCGTGAAGGAAGATGTGGAGTATGTGGACAGCATCCGCAACGATATCCATTGGTTGGGTTTCCGCTGGGGACAGATATACTATGCCAGCGACTATTTCCAGCAGCTCTATGATTTGGCCATCCGTTTTATCAAGGAAGGCAAAGCTTATGTTGATGAGCAGACCGCCGAGCAGATAGCAGCCCAAAAGGGTACTCCCACCGAAGCCGGTGTGGCTTCGCCCTATAGGGACCGTCCGGTGGAGGAGAACCTGCGCTTGTTCCAAGCCATGCAGAATGGCGAGATTGAAGACGGACGCATGGTGCTGCGCGCCAAGATTGATATGGCTAACCCCAACATGCACTTCCGTGACCCTATCATGTACCGCATCATCACAACCCACCCGCACCACCGTACGGGGCGTAAGTGGAACGTCTATCCGATGTACGATTTTGCACACGGCCAGAGCGACTATTTCGAGGGTGTGACGCACAGCATCTGCACGCTGGAGTTCGTGGTGCACCGTCCGCTCTATGACTGGTTCATCGACCAGTTTGCCGACAGTGACTACCGTCCGCATCAGTATGAGTTCAACCGCCTGAATATCACCTATACCGTTATGTCGAAGCGCAAGATGCTGCAGCTGGTGAAGGAAGGTCTGGTGGCCGGTTGGGATGACCCGCGTATGCCGACCGTTTGCGGTCTGCGACGCCGCGGATACAGCGCCCGCGCTATCCGTGCATTCATCGACAAAATCGGTTACACCAAGGTAGAAGGAATGATTGATCTGGGACTGCTGGAGCATACCGTTCGTGAGGACCTGAAGGAAACCGCTCCGCGCGTATGCGCCATCTTCGACCCCGTGAAACTGGTGCTGACCAACTACGAAGGCGCCGGTGAGACCATTGTGGCTGAGAATATCGATGGCAAACCCGAACTTGGCACGCGTGAGATGCCCTTCGGACGCGAGTTGTATATCGAGCGCGGCGACTTCCAGGAAGAGGGCGACAAGAACTTCTATCGCCTCAGTCCCGGCGGGCGTGAGGTGCGCCTGAAAGCAGCGTATATCATTCAGGCTACGGGTTGCGATAAGGACGCCGATGGTCGGATAACGACCGTCTATGCCACCTACGACCCGCAGTCGAAATCGGGCACCGAGGGCGGTAACCGCAAGACCAAATCGACCATCAATTGGGTGGCATGCGACGCCTGCATCGAGGCTGAGGCTCGTCTGTACGACCGCCTCTTTGCCGTTGAGAACCCGTCGGCAGAGGAGGGGGACTTCCGCGAACTGCTCAACCCCGACAGCCTGCATGTGGTGACCTGCAAGGTAGAGCAAGCCCTGAAGAAAGAGATGCAACCCCTGCCCGTCAACGATGGTGTGGCCGAACAGCATCACTATCAGTTCCTCAAACAGGGCTACTTTGTCGTGGACCCCGATACAACCAACGACAAACTGGTGTTCAACCGCACGGCTTCGCTCAAGGATAATTGGCAGAAATAGGTGATAGTTGATAGTTAAGAATTGAGAGAAGAGTTAAAGACGCGCATAGACGGTGATAAGAGTCAGGTCTTCTGTATCTGGCGCCACCGTTGGGTACGACTGACCCCCGAAGAATGGGTACGACAGCAATTCCTTCATCATCTGGTGGAGGAACTTGCTTACCCCTCCGGCCGAATAGGTGTGGAGGTGGCTATTCATGTAGGCGATGTGTCCAAACGCTGCGATGCCATCGTGTATGACGCGTACATGAGGCCCTGGATGCTGCTGGAATTTAAGGCGGAATCGGTGGCGCTGACCCAGCGTACGCTGGACCAGGCAACCGTCTATAACCGCAAACTCAAAGCACCCTATCTAATTCTCAGTAATGGCCCTAAAACCATTGCCGCCTGCGTGACGGAGAACCGAATTGAGTTCCTCAACGAGTTACCTCAGTACTCCGTTCCCGGTTCTTGAGCGACAAAAAAGATATTCATTATTCATTAATCATTATTCATTACTATCGCCAACGACAAAACATGGACAAAATCATCGAACTAAACGATAATACGGATACCTCTGTTTTCTATGGGGTAAACAACCAAAATATGCTCTGCCTCAAGAACCAGCACCCGGACCTTCGTATCGTGGCGCGTGGCTATCAGGTGAAGGTTAGCGGGACGGAGAGTGCCATTCAGCGATTTGAGAAGAACCTTCGTGCCGTAGAGCGTTTCTGCATAGCTAACAACACGCTTTCCGAGAAAGAGATTCTGACCCTTTTGCACGGCGGGCAGCCGCAGGAATACCAGAAAGAAAGTCTTATCTTGCACGGCGTGAATGGCAAGAGTATCGTGGCGCGCTCCCTTAATCAGCAGCGGCTGGTGGATCTATATGCCGAGAATGACCTCCTCTTTGCCATCGGCCCAGCCGGTAGTGGTAAGACCTATACGGCTATCGCACTGGCGGTGCGGGCGCTGAAAAATAAGGAGGTGAAGCGTATTATCCTCTCGCGTCCGGCCGTAGAGGCGGGCGAGAAATTAGGTTTCCTGCCCGGCGATATGAGGGATAAGATTGACCCCTACCTGCAGCCGCTATACGATGCCTTGCAGGATATGATTCCGGGGGCTAAACTCAACGAATACATGGAGCGCGGGGTGATACAGATTGCCCCCTTGGCTTTCATGCGCGGACGGACGCTCAGTGATGCGGTCGTCATACTGGATGAGGCACAGAATACGACCGGTTCGCAGCTGAAGATGTTCCTGACGCGTCTCGGTATCAATGGCAAGATGATTGTGACGGGTGACCTGACGCAGATTGACCTGCCTGCTTCGCAGCGGTCTGGACTGAAAGATGCTATCGCGCGCCTACGCGATATAAAAGGTATAGCCATTGTCGAGTTCAACCAAAAGGATATCGTGCGTCATCCGCTCGTCTCACGCATCGTAGATGCCTACTCAAAGCGTGAAGAGGAAGTCTAACGCTTCGCGAATCTCCGCTTCTTCAGCGGTGCAGTTCAGCACGGGCTCGCCTACACCTTTTAGCAACACGAATCGGATAGTATGGTTCGTGTTTTTTTTGTCCTGCCGCATGAATGCGATGAGCCGGTCGTAGTCCGTGCAACTATAGCCCACCTTGCCGTAGTGCTCTATCATCAGATGGGTCAATAGGCGCAGGGGCTGGCGGTCCATATTCAGTTTCATGACCGATAAGTACAATTCCGCTATCAGTCCCTGCATCACGGCATAGCCGTGCGGGATGGGGCGTCCCCATTGCAATCCGGCTTCCTCTAAGGCGTGGCCAATGGTGTGGCCGAGGTTGAGCCACTGACGGATATTCTTCTCGCGCGGGTCACGACGTACGATGTCGGACTTGATGGCGCGGATGCGGAGAATCAGTTCCTCGCTGATGTGTCCGTCCTCCAGCGCGCGGAGTGTGGCGTAGAAGTCCTCGTTGCTGCTCAGTAGTCCGGTCTTGATGACCTCTGCCATGCCGCTGAGGAACTCGCGCTCGGGTAGCGTTTGGAGATAACGGGTATCGATGATGGTTTTGGTCGGCTTATGAAAGGTGCCGACCGAGTTTTTGAACCCCTGCCAGTCGATACCGGTCTTGCCTCCGATGGAGGCGTCCGCCATGCTCAACAGCGTCGTCGGAACGATGCCGAAGCGGATGCCGCGTTTGAAGGTGGAGGCGGCAAAACCGCCCAAGTCGCTAATGCTTCCGCCGCCAACGCACAGGAGCATATCGTGGCGTGTAGCCTCGTGTCGCATCAGAAATGCCCAAATCCTTTCTACATTGCGTAGTGTCTTGCACCGAGGGCCGCCTTTTATCTTGAGCGTCGGATACGGCCAGTCCTGTCGTATGCAGGTGTCTTGTAGCACAAGTGTCATCATCGTGTATAGGTATTCGTTTCTGCCTGCAAAATTACTATTTTTTGGTTAATTGAGCAAATATATTTCACTATATTTGCATATTTGCAGATTTATTTGCAAGTTTTATTTGCATATGTCCGAAAAAAGTTGTATCTTTGCAGCGAAAATTTGTTATTGATGCAGAGATTGTAAAATTGACAAATTAAGCCTTGCGCAGGTGTAAAAGCGACCGTCAATCCCTGACGTTAAAACAGGAGGATATATTGAAATAAGAAAAGAACCGTCTTTATTATGTTTATTATCGGCATTGCGGGTGGTACCGGCTCGGGTAAAACAACGGTAGTCAGAAAACTCATAGAACGCCTCCCCAAAGGTGAGGTGACAGTTATTCCATTAGACTCGTATTATAACGACAGTTCGAATATCCCGCCTGAAGAGAGGCAGAAGATAAACTTCGACCACCCGAACGCGTTTGAGTGGCCCCTCCTCATCAAGCACCTGCAGGAACTGAAGGAAGGACACGCGGTGGAGCAGCCGGTTTACGACTATATTACCTCGACGCGACAGAAGGAAACAATACATGTGGAGCCGAGCGATATCATCATCGTAGAAGGTATCATGACGCTGCATCACCCCGAGTTGCGCGACGAGATGGATCTGCGGGTCTTTGTTGATGCAGATGGCGACGACCGCCTCATTCGCGTCATCAAGCGCGATATCGTAGAGCGCGGACGTACCATCGAGGCTGTCATTGAGCGTTATCAGCGGGTGCTGAAGCCTATGCACGAGCAGTTCATTGAGCCATGCAAGCGCTACGCAAATGTCATCATTCCGCAAGGCGGACACAACAATGCCGCTATCAACATGATGGCTAAGTTCATCAAACAGCAGTTGCGCGACAAATAAACCTGGCGTCGTGTTACTGCTGCAACTATTCTGGACCTATCTCAAGATTGGCACCTTCACCTTGGGTGGAGGCTATGCCATGTTACCCTTAATCCAGCGCGAAGTGGTGGATGTACGTAAGTGGATTGATGAGAAGGAGTTCCTGAATATGATTGCTTTGGCGCAGGCCGCACCGGGACTGATTGCCGTGAATAGCGCTATCTTTATCGGTCACCGCATCGCCGGCTGGAAGGGGGTGGTGGCAACAGTCTTGGGCGCCGTATTGCCCTCGATAGTCATCATATTGGCAATCGCTATTTGGTTTGCGCAGTTTAAGGAATTAGGTTGGGTGGAAGCCGTTTTCAAAGGAATCCGTCCAGCTGTTGTAGCACTCATTACCGCCGCGGTGGTCAAAATGGCTCGCAAGATATGATATACTGGCAGTTATTCTTAGCGTTTATGCGTGTCGGCTTCTTGGGTTTTGGCGGAGGCATGGCGATTATCTCCCTGATACGCAGTGAGGTATTGGAACACGGCTGGATGACTGACCAGGAGTTCGTGGATATCGTCGCCATCAGCCAGATGACGCCCGGACCTATAGGTATGAACTGTGCCACCTATGTCGGTTATACAGCCACGGGTAGCGTGTGGGGTAGTCTACTGGCGAGCTTCGCCATCATCCTGCCGAGCCTGATAATCATGTCTGTCATCTGTCGTATCTACGATAAATTGCAGGCAAAATGGAGTGAGAATAAGGTCTATCAGACCGCAATGCGTATCATTCGTATATTAGTTGTGCTGCTGGTTGCATATGCGGCATGGAGTCTGATGAATCCCGCATCGTTTATTGACAGCCGCAGTTGGGTGATATTTGCGTTGGTGTTAGTGTGCAGTATTCTGCCGGATATGACCGCCAAGACAAGGCTGAAGGGTAGCAGGGCGGTGAACATCGTGAGTCACCCGATGTTACTCATCCTGCTGGCGGGAGTATTAGGATACTTGATGTATTATTAGTTTATTGGTTTATCCATAAACTTATCAACTCATAAACTAAATCCTATCCAGCTTGGCGTAGGTAAGGAGCAGGGTTTTCTTGCCTTGCTTGTCGAAGAGGATATCGATTTTCTCGTTATCGTTCTCGGTGTATATGCGTTGTACGGTACCATCTCCGAAGACGCGGTGGCGAACCCGATTGCCGGCGGCAAATGTGCTGTTGGTGGTAGCAGATGGTTTTGCTGCGGGTGTTATTGGACGGAACCTGTCGGTTGGAGTGGCAGTAGGTTGTGCCGTATAGGTCGGGCGGCTATAACCGGGCATCGGCGAGCCGTATCGGGTGGGCGATGGTTGAGGCGTAGCAGCTTCTTGCAGCTGGAGGCAGCTACGGTCAATATCATTCAGGAACCGCGAAGGTGACGAGAAATTGATGGTACCATTCTTGAAACGTTGCCGAGCATACGTGAGGTTGCACACCTGCATGGCGCGGGTGATGGCTACATAGAGCAGGCGTCGTTCTTCCTCTATCTCAGCGGATGACTTGCAGAACTGTGACGGAAAGAGATTTTCCTCAAGCCCTACGATATAGACCACGGCGAACTCCAAACCCTTGGCGGCATGGACAGTAAGCAGCGTCACGCGCGGCATGTGATCCTGTAAGTTCTCATCCTGGTCGGTCAGGAGACTGATCTCGCCCAGGAAATCCTGAATCGGCGTGAAAGATATGCCCTCCTGCATGCGTCTGTCCACAAACTCATGAATACCGGATAGCAGTTCGTCCAGATTCTGTTTGCGGTCCAGCCCCTCGGCCGTAGTGTCGAGCGCGGCGGCGGTCATGATGCCCGATTCGCGCAGAACGGTCTCGGCAAAGAAGTAGGCATCGGTGGAGTCGATAGCCTCCTGAAAACGGCGGATGGTGTCGGCAAAGTTCTGTATCTTGCGTTTGGCAGCGGGGGATACAGGCAGTTGGTAGCGGTCAGGGTTGGTTGCTACCTCAAACATGGACACCTTATTTTCTATTGCGCATAGCGATAGGCGTTTGACAGTCGTCTCACCGATACCGCGTGCGGGATAGTTGATGACGCGTTGCAGGGCTTCGTTGTCGTAGGTATTGGCGGCGAGGCGGAAATAGGCAACGGCGTCTTTTATCTCCTTGCGCTGGTAGAACGATGTTCCGCCATAGATGCGGTAGGGGATGTTGTGATGCCGAAGTTCATTTTCCAGGGCTCGCGACTGGGCGTTGGTGCGGTAGAGCACGGCGACATCATCGGCGGTGATCTTCTTTGAGCCGGTGAGCGGCAGACGCAGGTAGGTGCTGATGCCCTGCACAACGCCCTGTGCCTCCTCGCGGTCGGACAGATAGCCGGTCAGGCGGAGGCGTGCGCCCTCTTCGTTCTCGGAATAGGCTTCCTTGAATATCTGGTGCTCGTTATGCTTGATGAGGCTGTTTGCTGCCCGCACGATGGTTTGTGTGCTACGGTAGTTGCGCTCCAGTTTGAAGAGTTTGGCATTGGCATAGCCTTGCTGGAAGGACAGGATATTTTGGATATCCGCTCCGCGGAAGGAATAAATCGACTGCGCATCATCTCCCACCACGCAAATATGGTTTTGCGGTTCGGCAAGTTGACGCACGATGAGGTACTGAACATGGTTGGTGTCTTGATACTCATCCACGAGGACGTAATGGAAGATCCCCTGGTAATACCTGAGAATTTCAGGATGCTGGCGGAAGAGCAGGCAGCAGTTGACCAGCAGGTCGTCAAAGTCCATCGCATTAGCAGCCTTGAGCCGCGCCTGGTAGTACTCGTAGAGCCGGCTCATCTCGTAGAGGCGGTCGTATCGGTCGTTTTTCTGAATCTGTGCATCCCGTGCGTACATCTCGGGCGAGATGAGACGATTCTTTGCCGATGAGATGCGGCTGAGCACCTCGGGTGCCTTGTACACCTTTTCGTCTAACTGCAGTTCGCGTACAATCTGCTTGATGAGCGAACGTTGGTCGGGCGTGTCGTAGATGGAGAAATCACGCGTGAAGCCCAATTGCTCTGCTTCGTGTCGTAGGATACGGTAACAGATGGAATGGAAGGTACCCATCCACAGATAGCGTGCTTCGCCTGCAGGCACCAGTTTGGTAATGCGCTCCTGCATCTCGCGCGCAGCCTTATTGGTGAATGTTAAGGCCAAAATGTTCGAAGCCCGCACACCCGATGCCAAGAGGTAGGCTATCTTGTATGTGAGTACACGTGTCTTACCGGATCCCGCGCTGGCGATAACCAGTTGGGGACCCTCATTATATACCACTGCAGCTTGCTGCGAGGGGTTTAAATTCGATATTTTATCTAAAAATTCCACAATTTGGGTGCAAAATTACAAAAAAGTTTGCATATGTGCAAATTTTTCCGTAAATTTGCACGCTGAATTATGCTGCCTATCGATTTTTTAGATAGAACACGCCAGCAAATGGGTTCGGAAGCAGACCATTTGTTTCGGGCTTTGGAGGAAGAAGCGCCTACCAGCATCCGTCTGAATGACAAGGTGGATGTGCTTACTTTTTCTTGTGACACGGCTGAGGTTCCATGGCATATCGATGGGTATTATTTGGATGAACGCCCACAGTTTACGTTGGATCCGCTGTTTCATGCCGGTTGTTATTATGTGCAGGAAGCCGCCTCGATGTTTGTGCAGCAGGCGCTGGACCAATATGTTGCCAAAAACAGCGTGGTATTAGACCTATGTGCGGCGCCCGGCGGCAAATCAACCCTGATAAGTCAGTTCTTGGGCGACGAGGGGCTGCTCCTGAGTAACGAGGTCAACCGTCAGCGGGTGTTTATTCTAAGCGAGAATATCCAGAAGTGGGGTAATGGAAATACAGTAGTGACCCACAATCCGGCGGAGGACTTCGGCGAAAGGTGTCGCAACCTCTTTGACTGCGTGCTGGTGGATGCTCCCTGTTCGGGCGAAGGCATGTTTCGCAAGGACCCGACTGCCCGCGCGGAGTGGAGCGTGCAGAATGTGCGCATGTGTGCCGAGCGGCAACGTAAGATTCTGATGGATGTGTGGCCGGCTCTGAAACCCGGCGGAATTCTCATCTATTCGACCTGCACCTTCAATGAGGAGGAAAACGAGGATAATGTACAATGGATAGAAGACTGCCTTGGTGCGCAAGTGCTCCCCCTGCAGTATCAGCCTTCGTGGGGGATCACCGAGGGATATCCCGGTTATCATTTCTATCCGCATAAGACCAAGAGTGAGGGCTTGTACCTCTGCGTGTTACGCAAGATGGAAGAGCCGTTCGCGCCCTACCGTATCCGTGAAGGTAAGAAGGGCGACCCGAATGTCAACTACGAGAATGAGATGCGCCGTTGGCTTTTGAAACCGGAGCAATGGGTCATCCGTCAGAACGACCGTTTCATGACGGCATATCCTAAGAAATATAAGGAGTTAATCGAATATCTCTCTACCCAACTTATCTGTATCTCCACCGGCTTTGGTATTGGCGAAGAGCGTGGTCGAACGGTGGCTCCGCAGCATGCATTAAGTATGGCCAAGGCCCTTAATAAGAAAGCCTTCCCTAATGTGGAACTGGATCTGGAGAAGGCCTTGAGTTACTTGAGAATGGAGGCCATTTCGTTGCCCCAGAGTCTGCCTTTGGGTGTGTTGCTACTCACGTATCAGGGTGTAGCCATCGGTTTTGCCAAGAATGTCGGTAATCGCCTCAATAACCTTTATCCCAAGGAGTGGCGCATCCGCCGGCTGTGATTTTCTGTTGAAGCCGGGTTGTCTTTCGAAGCCGGCTGTTCTGTTGAAGTGGAGTTGTTCTTCGAAGTGGAATTGTTTTTTGAACGAGGCTTATTTTTTGTTCTGGGCTTGTTTTTTGAGTGCGGCTTGTCTTTTGAGGCGGGTTTGGCGCTTTCGTTGACGATAGGAGCTTCGCCCAGTTCGGCGGGAACGGGAATACGTTCGATATGTTTATGCAGGAAGTTCTCGATTTTGGCAAAGTAGCGTCTATCATCCGGGCCGATGAATGTGACGGCTGCACCTTTATTCTCGGCACGCGCGGTACGCCCGATACGGTGGACATAGTCCTCTGCGTCGCGTGGCACATCGTAGTTGATGACCAGCGGTATATCGTCCACATCAATGCCTCGCGCGACGATATCGGTGGCAACGAGGACGTCAATCTTGGCATTGCGGAAATCCAGCATCACCTCATCGCGTTCTTTTTGCTCAAGGTCCGAGTGCATGGCGCGTGCATTGAGACCCTTTTGCCGCAAGGCGAGTGTGAGATCTTTGACGCGCTGTTTCTTGCCTACAAAGACGATGACTTTCTTCATACCATCGTGGATAAGCCGCTGCACCATGCCGGTTTTCTGGTTGTCGTAGAGGTCCACCGCCATCTGATGGATCGTTTCGGGCGGGCGCGAGATGGCAATCTGCACTTCCACGGGGTCGTGCATGATGGCTTTCGCCATTTTACGGATATCGGCTGGCATGGTGGCTGAGAACATGATTTTCTGGCAGTCCTGCGGCAGGCGCTTGTAGATAGTCATGATGTCATCGTAGAAACCCATGTCGAGCATCCTATCCGCTTCATCCAAGATGAAGTATTTGACGCCTGAGAAGTCGATATCGTATATATTCATGTGTGAGAGCAGTCGTCCCGGCGTGGCGATGACGACGTCCGCACCTGTTTGCAGACCCTTAATCTGTGTGCCCCAAGCTCCGCCGTCGCGTCCGCCATAGACGGCAACGGATGAGAAGGGTACGAAATAGCCGAAGCCCTGCATCTGTTGGTCAATCTGCTGTGCCAGTTCGCGCGTAGGCGCCATGATGATGGCGTTGAGTTTGTCAGGATCATGACCATCGAACTCAAGGTTGGTGAGCAGGGGCAGGATATACGCGGCGGTTTTGCCGGTACCGGTCTGGGCGCACGATATCACATCGCGTCCCTCGAGTATGACTGGGATGGTTTTTTCTTGAACCGGCGTACACTCGTCAAAATGCATATCCCATAGGGCATCTAATACGCCGTCTGAAAGGGGTAATTCGTCGAAATACATTATAATGGTTAATGGTAATGGGTTAATGGTTAATGGTTAGTGGCGTTGAGGGCATCCAGACGTTTATTGCGGAGCCCGGATAGTAAAGCGGCAATACTATCGATTTTAGATTCGATCTCTTCTTTATTTTGTTGTGTAATATAACCTAAATCGTAGGAAATATCGATTTGCGCACTAATTTCCAATAGCGAACCAAAAGCGATTTCCAAAAAATGGCATTGGTCTTTTACAGAGTAACGTCCCATGCCTTCAGCGATATTTGAAGGTATCGAAATGGCAGCTCTGCGGAGTTGACTACCTAAAGCAAAATTTTCTTCAGGAGGAAACTTTCGTATATGCTGATAAATTAACTTAACCAAAGTTTTACTTTCTTGGTATGCTGCTAAACTTTTATAATTATTACCGGTTTTCATTCCTTTAACCTTTATCCTTTAACCTTTATCCTTTACTTCTCCCAACCCTCAAAGACTTCCGGACCGTAAACGTTGTCTTCATCGGCATCGTGTAATGGAGCCCAGAGTTGTGCGAAGAATGGGTTGCGTTTGGCTTCTTTGTCCCACTGCCAGGGACGGCTGTAACTAACGTTGGGGTAAGGCCAGGGGAAACACTCGGGGCACCAATGGCCACCCAGTAGCACCAGACGCGGCGAGGCCATAAACTTGTGCCCCTCGGCGCATTGCCACTCTAATTTCGTATCCCAATCCCCTTTCGTCATGGCGTTGCTGAGGCATTTGCCGCCTCGGAATTGTGCCGCATGCTGCATATCCTTGATGGTAAACTCCGACATCGGCTTCTGTTCATCATAGCCATGGTTGAGTCGGATGGCCTCATTGGAGTTGTGGCTGAGGTCCATCTTCTTCCAGGGCAGGATGGCACGGTATTTTTCCAGCGAACCATAGTAGGCGTGGATGCGGTCGGTTTTGTGGTGCAGAATCCACCACTGGGTTCCGTGTTCGCGCGACATAGCCATAAACCACATGGCGAGTTTGATGATATGCGGGAAGAAACGGGCAATACGGGTCTTGGCGGCAAACTTGATACCGGCCGGCAGGGACGGACTCTGCGCCATGCGGCGGAAATACTCCTCCACGGGTACATTATCGCGGAAGTGGAGCATGTCTTCCAAATCATCGCCATCAAGGTACCACATACCGTGGAAATTACGGGTGGTGAACCACTTGGAATTAAATATTTTTTCCGGCTTAGGGCATCCGATGGCATTCAGTAGGAGGCACTCAAACTCGTAATTGGAGAGTCGGTATTGAGGTCCGGAACCGATGTTGTAGTAGCGTTTCCAGAATCGTTCGGGCACTTCGTCGCGGCAAACGCGCTCCAGAAGTCGTCCGCTGTCCTCAACGGTAGCCCACTCCAATACGCCGCGGATGGGTACGTGGAACATGATGGGGTCGTAGTTCTTGAGGATAGCAGGGTAGAGTATGCCTGACTGGCGCAGGCTGACCCATTTCTTGATACCGCTGTCTGTTAGGATGCGTTCCGCCCAGGCCTTGGTGATGCCATAGTGGTCGTATGCCGACACGCAGATCGGGTCTCCGGTGCGTCCCCAATGAAGCGGTTCGCGGCGGTCGCCCATCTGGGCAACGGAACCGATATAGACAACGGCGGGCTGGTTGTTACCCTGTGCAAGGACGGCGTCACGCACATTTTCGGCGGCTTTGATATTCGTTTTACGCGTAGCGGTCGGACGGTAGTCGGCCTGCGGCGAAACCATGCCGCCGACATGCAGCACGTAGTCTGAACCCGTGACGCCCCGGAGCACATCTTCGTAGCGCGTCAGGTCACCCCAAACCACCTCGATACGGTCGCGGTAGGGGGCCAACAATTTCTTATTCTTCTCGCTCGGGCGCGCCAGCACGCGCACCTTGTATTGCTCGGGGTAACGCAACAGTTCCTGCAAGCCTGCGAATCCCATGGTTCCGGTTCCACCGGTTAGAAAAATCGTTTTCATGTTAGTCGTTAGTCGTTGGTCGTTGGTCGTTGGTGTCCTCACCTTTCATTTTACGCCAAGTATTTTTGACAAAATCAATTGTGTTGTTCATGAATTGGAGTTCGATGATGTCGTTTTCCTCCTCGTCAGCTTTTTCCAGAGCTTTCTTAGCCTCTGTGGCATCGTGGTCAGAGATGATGAGTAGTTGGTCTTTAAGCCTTAGTTCGGTTGTACCTGTAGGGATGAAGAAATTCTCGCCGCGTCGTACCATGATGACGAGTGTTCCCTTGGGGATTGCGAGGTCTTTTAGGCAGTTGCCGCGTTTCATCAGGGTTTCGTCCACTTCGCGTTCGCGTGCAAGGGATTCAATCTCTTCGGGTAGATCGATATCAAAATAATAGAGTCGGTGCTCCTGCTCGGCAGGCATGTCCAAATGTAGCCGTTTGGCAACTTTGTTGAGTGTAGTTCCCTGTACCAATAGGCTGAACAGAGTGCATGCGAAGACCACATTGAAGAGCATATTGGCGTTCGGTACATTTTCTGCTACGCACAAGATGGCAAAGATAATAGGCACTGCCCCCTTCAAACCAACCCAACTGAGCATGAGGCGGTCTTGAATTTTGTATTTCTTAAAGGGCCACATGCACAGGAATACACTTAGCGGCCGCGAGACAAAAATCATCACAAAGGAGATGATGAGGCAAGTGATGGCTACCTGCCAGCTCATCAGCTCCAGCGGACGTACCATCAGACCTAACATCAGGAACATCACCAACTGCGCCAGCCAAGTCAGGCCATCGAAGAAGGATTTGGTCTGCCGTTTGCGGGCGAACTTAGTATTGCCGATGAGCAGGCCGCCGATGTAAACCGCCAGATACGGATTACCCTTAAGGTAATAGGTCACGGCGAAAATAAACACGCAGGCCGATAGAACCATAATGGGATAGAGACTCTGATTGGATAGGTGTACGCGCTTGAGGAGTTGCACGATCATTTTACCAAATGCAAAACCCATTACGCCGCCCATCACGAGCTGTATCAGTACATTCTGAATAATTTCCAGCACCGTGAAGTTTTCCGGACCTTCGGTGACAATGCCGATGAGTGTGATGGTCAGGATATACGCCATCGGGTCGTTGGCACCGCTCTCAAGTTCGAGCAGGGGTTTCAGACCGTGTTTGAGTTGTATACCGTTGGTGCGCAGGATGGAGAAGACACTGGCGGAATCGGTACTACTCATCGTAGCGGCTATCAGTAGCGACATTGCGAGCGAGCCTTTCCATAAGGGGTGCATCCAGTCGAAGACGACATCAATGATGAGACCCGTGATAAGCATGGTGAATAGTACGCCCAAGGTGGCGAGTGTTACGCCCGGTGCCAAGACGCGACGAATCTCGGTAATTTTGGTGTCCATACCGCCGGAGAAAAGAATAATGGAGAGCGCAACGGTTCCGAGTGCCTGGGCGGTGCCGACATTGACCATATAGCCGATGCCGTCTGTGCCAATCCACTTGCCGATACCATCCGGCCCGAACAACATACCTACCGATAGGAACAACAGCAGGGCAGGAACGCCCAGCCGATAACCAATCTTGTCCGTCAGAATACTGATGAAGAAGAGCAGTGAGAGAACCAGTAATACAAATTCAACCTGCATAGTTTTTTACTTTGGCATTGGCATTATTTTTTGCGTCCCAGGAGGAATTCCTCGATGATTTGCACAATATTCTCCTTCGGGTAAAGCCCCTTAAGAAGCATCGGGTCACCGGCCTTGGGGATGTATAGCACCTGCGGGATACTGCTGATCTGGAAGAAATAGGCCAATTCACGTTCACGCTCGGTATCCACCTTATAAAATACCACTTCGCCGCAATAGGTCTGGCTTAACTCCTCCATGATGGGCGCCAGACGTTTGCAGGGGCCACACCAGGTTGTGTAGAAATCAATGACGCAGGGTTTGTCACCCTTGTACTGCCAACCGGTGGCAGGTGTGTAGGTCGTGAAATCCATCACGCGCTCCTTGAACTGCTCGGTGGTCAGATATATCACATCTTCTGCCATGGCGTTCAAACCGAGGCAGAGGCAGACAATACTCAAAAGAATCGTTTTCTTCATAATTTACAAATTAGCCTGCAAAATTACGATTTTTTTTTGACATACGCAAGAAAAAAAGCAAAATTCAAGCTTTTGTCCTATTTTTTCACTTTTTTTTGCATATATGCGAAAAAAGTAGTACCTTTGCAGGCAAATTAGTTTCTAAACACTACGAATTATGGCAACGATGATGGAAAAAGCAGCCTCTATACTGGCGGCAAAAGGCAAGGACACCCGTATCGTGGTTTTCACGGGCGCTGGTGTGAGTGCAGAAAGCGGTCTTGGTACCTTCCGCGATGCAGATGGTCTGTGGGAGAAATACCGTGTGGAGGATATTTGCACGCATGAGGCTTGGCTGCGCAATCCGGAGTTGTGCGTTGAGTTCTACAATGCCCGCCGTCGCGATGCGCTGAAGGCGCAACCCAATGCAGCACATATCGCTATTGCGGAGTTGGAGAAGATGTATCCGTTGACGCAGGTCATCACGCAGAATATCGACGATTTGCATGAGCGTGCCGGCAGCAAGCATATCACCCATCTGCATGGTGAGATACGCAAGTTGCGTTCCGAGATTAACGAGACGGATACGGTCGATCTGGAGGGTTGGGAACAGCACTACGGTGATCGTCACCCCGATGGCAGTCTGCTTAGGCCGTATATCGTGTTCTTTGGCGAGGGTGTGCCGTATTTTACACAGGCATGCGACATCTCGTCTGAAGCCGACATCATGTTAGTGGTTGGCACGAGCCTGAATGTGTATCCCGCCGCCAGCTTGCTGCAGTACGTGAAAGACGGAACACCCATTATCTTCGTGGACCCCGGTATGCCGGAGTTCGGGCGATACAAGAACAAGGTCGAGCATGTGCAAAAGAAGGCTACGGAAGGCGTGCCGTTCGCTATTGATACCATCATACAGATGGCCAATGCCGCTCCGCTTCAAGCGTAGGCGGTAGGTGTCTTATTTTTCAAGGCTGAATTGGAAGCGTATCGCCCAGTTGGGAGATGCCGGTTCGTTGCGGTGGGTGAGTCGCCAGAGCGAGTAGATATTGCAGACGCGTAGTATATTGCCAATACCTACGCCTATTTCGGTGTAGGGTACATTGAATGGTTCTCCCCAAGCTAATTTGAAGGTTGCAAGTTCGCGAAGCCGCAACACACGTATGCCGGGGATGAGGTTGAAGAGGCAACCTCGTCCGTTCCAGTGTGTGTGTAGTAGCACATAGCGGTTGGCACCGGCCTGCAGGTTGTTCATCAGCGTGAAACGGTCAAAGGCATACGAAACAGACTCGTTGCCGCTGAAATACTTCCGCAAGGGTGCCGGTGTTTCGCCAAATAGCAAGCCTGCTTCGATGAGATAATCCAGACTGCCCATTACCCCCAGCGGTACTTGCTGGCGTATCATCAGGTTGATGCGCCCGTAGAGTTGGTAGGACGGCGTGCCATCGTATTGTACTGTTCCGGTTTCCAGTCCCAGACAGAGAATCGGCAGTTTGCCATATTTCTTCTCATCGAATGAGAGGCGGAGGGTGGTTCCGACGGAGGCGATGCGGGTAATCGGTTCCGGGTTCTGGGTCCCGGGTTCTCGGGATTCGTAGCGTGAGATGGTGGCGTAGAAGTCTTGTTCTACATGCGAAGACCAGTCGTTCGTTGATGCAAGCCGTAGTTCGCGTGTCCGTATCTGGTTTGAAGCTGTTAGACGCGAAGGCGGAATGAAAGCCTGCGTCAGAGCTGTTGTGAAATCGCGTTGGTTGAAGAGGGCTGCGTTTTCGAGGTAGAGCGAACCAAAGGCTGCTCGGTCGAGGTATTGATAGTCGTCGGCGAAGGTCAGATGCAACTGATGGCGTCGCGGGGTTGGGAGGTTGAAATGCAGCCCGGCACCGCCCTTGAAGGATTGGTCACGAAACCCATAGCCGACATAGGCATCCAGGCATATATTGCGCATCAGTTGCGGGCTGGTGCGCAGCCCGACGCCTACGCGGACGCCGTCGCGAGGCGTGACGCGGAAGAATTGGTTGATATTACCCACCTCAAGCCATCTTCCGGCAGGAATGTAACCCGTCAGAATGGTGTTGGCCAGGAAGTCCGCAACGCGGATAAGGGGTAGATTAGCAACGTTCTGCAAGGCGGAGTCGGCGTCCGTAGCTGTCATGCACGAGTCATGCGCGGGGAGGAATGGCAGCTCATCGTCTTTTGGAAATCTATCGGCTGCAGCGGTATGGCGAATGAGAACGGTAGGAAGTGTGCGGGTGGTGTCAAAGCGGACAGCGTAGTCCAAAATCATGGTTTCGGCGGTATATGTACGGTAGATACGACCGTCAGTCGGCTGTTGGTCAGCCGTCGGGTGACTGTCGGGATTGAACGCGAATTGTTGGCTAATTGTCAGCGCACGGAGGTAGTTGGCTGCCACCTCGTGCGGAGCGTTAGCCTCGATGGAGAGAAGGGCGCAGGTAAGCGAGTCAATAGTCATGCGGCCGTTGAAAGTAGGGTAGTAGGGATTCTTGGTGCGGAAATCAATAATATAGGCTTTTCGTCTGGTTCCGGAAGCATTCAAATTGGTATTTCGGCTTTCCGGTGAAACATTTTCAGTAGTTAAAGAAATACTATCACTACGATCATTAACGGGTAGGTAGAGGCTGTCAATGAGGTAGAAGTGGTAGAAAGCATTACCGTCAGCGGCGAGCGGAGAGAGGAAATTGGTGCCGTAGAAGGGAATGGTGTTGGCGTAGAAATCCGGTGGGGTGTCCAGATACGCCAGTTGGGCGCGGTATTCTTCCTCCGGAAGCAGCACCGCGCGCGATGTGGTTTGTCCGCCCTTTGTGGCGGAATGGTAGAGCGGCAGGAAATAAGTGGAGTCTTCGGCTTGGATTAGCCCGTTCTGCAAATGCTGCCAGAACCGTCTGCGTAGGTGGCGTGCCTGAATATCGCTCACAAAGACATCGGTTGCTTCGTCGGATGGCGCGAAGATGCACGATTGTCGGTTTATTTTACGGCGTTCGCGAACGCGCGCCATCAACGGCAATGCAGGATTGGCGCCCGGAACGACAAAGACATCCTGCAGGTAGGTGGTCTTTTCCTCAAGGGTAATATCAATGCCGGCGCTGATGCCGGGTTCGATTTTGAAACGCTGGGTCTTGTAGCCGATGGCGGAGACGGTGAGGGTAGTCCGGTGCTTGAGGTCAGCGCGTAAGAGAAAGATGCCCTCAGCGTTGGTCGTAGTGCCGAAGGGTGTTCCTATGAGGGCGAGGTTGACATTGGCAACGGGTTGAGCGGTTTCTGAATCAACTATTTCGCCAACGATGGTGGTCTCCACCGCATGGAGAGACTGAAACGTGTATATTGATAGGAGAAGGACGGCTATCTTCGCAGAGACGGCACGGAATGCTGTCTCTACACGCAATATGTACCGTTTAAATGTCAAAATGTCAATAGATATCAATTATCAATTGTCAATTATCAACTCGATTTGCCGGGTGGTATTTGAGGATAGCCTTGCGCAAATCCTGGATGTCAACGTGGGTGTAAATTTCGGTGGTGGTGATGTCCTCATGACCAAGTAACTGCTGGATGATGCGCAGGTCGGCACCGTTCTGCAGCAAATGGGTAGCGAAGCTGTGTCGCAGTGTGTGTGGCGAAATGGTCTTTTGGATTCCTGCCTTGTCGGCGAGGCGTCGTATGATGGTGAAAATCATGGCACGGGTCAGCTGTCCGCCCCGTCGGTTGAGGAAAGCAATGTCGATATCGTTGGGATTGACGTTGAGGTGGCAGCGGTCTTGCAGCCAGAAGTCGAACCACTTCTCTGCCTCGGGCGAGATAGGCACGAGGCGTTGCTTGGAACCCTTGCCGCGGATGAGCATGTAGCCTTCCGCGCGGTACATGTCACTCAGACGTAGTGAGACCAGTTCGCTGACGCGTAGTCCGCTGCCATAGAGCATCTCAATGATGGCTCGGTTGCGGTTGCCCTCGGGTGTAGATAGGTCGATGGCGGATACGAGTGCGTTGATTTCGTCCAGACTGAGAACCTCCGGCAGGTGCATCTCCTTGCGGGGCGTCTCGATAAGCTCGGATGGGTCGTCGTCGCGGTAGCGATGGTAGAGTAGAAAGCGGTAGAACGAATGCAGTCCGGCGATAACGCGTGCCTGCGTGCGCCAATTGGATTGGGTGCCGAAGGTGTCGTAGATAAACGCCTGCAGATCCTCGTATTTGGCGCGCTCGGCAGGTGTCCCGGGTACTTTCTTCTCGAGATAATCCTCCAGTTTTTTCAGGTCCATGAGGTACGCCTCAAGGGTGTTTTGAGCCATGTTGCGCTCCAGACGGAGGTATTGCTTGTATTCATTGTAGAGTTCCGACATAGGTAGCACGGTAGATTTTATCGTCGCGTGTCTTGAGGTCGAAGTTCAGCGCGAAAGTGCTGTCTTGCTCTTCGATGCTGAATGAGCCTTCGCTGACGAGTATGATTTGCCGGATGTTGTTATTCTCGATGAGCAGTATATAGCATCCGGCGGCTGTATTATCGTACGCCACACCGGGCAGTGCGGTATATGGAAGCGCAGTCGTGTCGAGTTGGTATGTGCCTGCTGTCAGTAGTGTGTCGCTCAGTGGCAGGAAGATGTCGGATAAATAGAGATTGGTGCCGCTTCCCTCAATGTAGCCGCGTTCGTTGAAATGTAGTCCTTCGCTGTAGAGGTCGAGTGACAGTACGTTGCAGTCGATATCTTGGTACCACTGTCCGTGGTTTTGTACGCGTGCGAGCGTCAGGACGGTATCTGCGATGGGGGTTGCGTCCGGCGTGTCGGGTTGGCTTTTGCTGCCACAGGCGGTGAGCAGAAGTGCTGCCAGGCAGAGTATGGGCATACGGCGTGTAGGAATGAAAGCGGCGGTGAAACCGATGCCTAATACGCTGATGAGCACGATAATGATGTCAGTTACTTGTACCCGGACGGGGTATGCAGCCAGAACATATTCCGTGCCGGAACCTAATTTAATGAACCCGAACTGCTGCTGCATGAGGCAGAGGATGAGGCCTAACACGAGGCCAACAATGGCGCCCGAGGCGGATATGAGCCAGCCTTCGAGGGTAAAAATACGTCTTATCATGGAATTGTCGGCTCCCAAATTACGGAGCGTGCGGATGTCTTCTTTCTTGTCGAGCATGAGCATAGTGAGGCTTCCGATGAGGTTGAATGCGGCAATGAGTAGAATGAATAGCAACAGCAAGGCGGTAAGCCATTTCTCGATGCGGAGAATACGGTAGAAGTCCTCTTGCTGCTCGTAGCGGTCCAGCACGAGAAAGTCGCTACCCAAAAGTCGGCGGATCTCTTTTTTGGTCTTGTTGATATCTGCGCCGGGGCTGAGGCGTAGCTCGAGGGCGGTGGCTTCATCGTTCGCGTAGCCGAAGAGTTCACGCGCCAAGGGGAGCGATACCAGCATCATGCGGTCATCGTATTCCACCTGATTGACAGCAAAGATACCTGCTATGAAGCAACTTTTTTTCAGGAAAGCCTGGTCGGGTCGCATCAGGTTGACACGGCCGGTTCGCCGTGGGGCGTAGAGATGAACGGCTGCGACAAATTTAGCCCCGATGCCTAATTGCCACGCCAATCCCTGTCCGATGACGGTGCGTTCAAAGGCGCCGTCAAAGACGCTGTAGTGGCCATCTACGATGATAGAATCAATGTCGGTCAGGGCTTGGTAGCAGGTATCAACGCCCTTGATGAGAGCGGGAATCTGGTGATCTTCAAACTCGACGAGCGCCGTTTCCTCGATGGTGACGGCTGTGATGGCTATCTCGTTGAGGTTGTTGAGCGCAGCGAATTGATCTGAGTTGAGCGAAAAGAACTTTCCTTCGCGGGCTGTGATGCGCAAATCGGGATCAAAACGTGAGAACATCTTCTCGACCTCGCTGCCCAGTCCGTTCATGACGCTCAGCACGCAAACGAGCGCGGCGGTCACAACGGCTACGGCTATAGCACTTACACCGCTGACGATGTTGATGGCGTTGTGGCTCTTTTTTGCCCACAGATACCGCCACGCTATTTTGGTCTCGACCGGTGTCATGAGCCTTGCACCATTAGCCTTTCAGAAGTTGGTCTATGCGCTCCATGCGGTCGAGTGTCTCATCCAGATGGAAGTGTAGTTCGGGTATGATGCGCAGTTGGTGGCGCTCCAGCGTACCTAACTCACCGCGAATCTTACCATGGTCAGACTCTATGTGGTTCATCGTTTCCTGCACTTTGTCGTGCGGGAATATGCTGAGGTAGATATTGGCGATGCCCAAGTCGGGCGAGACACGCACCTCGCTCACGGAGATGAGTGTGCCCTGCAGGGTGCGGGCATAGCGCAAGAAAATGTCGCTCAGATCCTTCTGGATAAGGCGGGCTATTTTGTTCTGACGTGTAGATTGCATGTTTCTGTAGTTTAAGTTGTTTTCGTTGATTTTATTGCAAAACAAGGGAAAGGAGACGCGTCTCTTTTCCCTGTAATAATGTATTAATCAGCTGTAACTTGCTTCTTAATATTTGTGACGGCCTTCGTCTGCTACAGTCAGTTTCTTGCGACCATGAGCGCGACGGGCAGCCAGTACGCGACGACCGTTGGCGGTAGCCATTCTCTCCAGGAAACCGTGTTTGTTGCGACGCTTGCGTTGCGAAGGTTGGAATGTACGTTTCATCTTTTCTCTATTGGTTTTTTAGGTCCGGCATAGGCCGAACAGGGGGGTTATTAACTCGTAATAGCGCCAATTCGCGTTAGCCGTTATGCGAAAAAGCGTGCAAAGGTACGGCTTTTTTTTGGATTGACCAAATTTTTTGAGAAAAAAATGTATTTTTTTACTCTTGAGGTGGTAAATAATGGATTTTTGTCTTGAAGAAATTGCTTTCTTGGGTCTTACCGTCGCCTACTTCGCCCGTCAGCAGACGGTAGGTCTGATAGGAACTCCATTCCGATGGTTTATCCTCGATGACGCAGTCTTTGCCGGTGTCGTTATTGACGTACATGGTTATCAGCGATTGCCAGTATCGGATGCGCGCTACAGAGCCGTCCGGGGCAAAGAGATCGTTAGAGGCAGCCAACTCGTGCATGTAGTTGATGTAGCGTTGCCGGTATTCGGCAATCGACATTACCTTGCGCATGAGCATACGGGTGTTATCCAGCGGACCCCAGTTGAGCGGGTCTTTCGTGCCGGGATTGCCCATCCCCTCCGAGCCGGTTCCGAGGGTGTTGTCGAAATCAAAGGGTATGAAATAGAAACGGTGTTGGGTGTCGAAATAGAAATAGTAATTATTCTGGTTGCACCAGTAGTCATCCCATTCGCCTACCATGACATTGACCGCATAGGCGCGCAGAAAGAGGTCTATATCCATGTGCTCTTCCAGCCATCTCTTGAGTTCGTCGCTGCCGGATGGTTTGGGAATCATGCCGTTAATGAAGTCCGACAGCTCGTTTTGTGCCTCGCCAAGACGCGATTTGTGGGTCTTGAGGTTGTAGGTAAAAGAGTTGCCCTCATCATCGGCTACACCCATCTGTGCGGTGGAACCATCGCTGAGATTGGCACCATATTGGGCTTTCCATAGGAAACCTTCCTTATCGGGTATCTTGCCGTCGTGATAGCGGGCGTCAAGCCATCCTTTGCGCGGATTCTCTAATAGTTCATATACACCCATATAGACGGGGTGGTCGTCACCTTCGATTTGGATGGTGAGGCGGCAGTAGGATGCGCGTGGAGCCGACCATACGCCAAAACGGCGGAAGAGGTCATAGCAGTATATCTCGTGTACATACGTAGGGTCGTTGCGGAACCACTTCAGGATGAGGCGATCCACGCCAAAGAATCGTTGCCCCGATTCCGCCTCGGTGAACTTGATGCCGAAATGTGCGTGACGCCATTGTGCATCGTTGCTGTGCGGTTGGCCGCTTTCTCCTTCGGGGCGAATGCGAGACGTGTTCCCGCGCGGGCGCAGGCCCACGCTATCGCGCGTGTATATAAGGTCACCTTTGCGGAAGGTAAACGATGCCCAGACGTATTTGGAGTTGTTGGGGTTCTGGTCAAAGTTGGTAAGGTAGGTGTTCCATTCCGACTCGCTGACCGTAATTTCCACCTCAGGCACGGCATCCAGGTCAAAGAGGAAATCGTAGTCGCGTTTGGTGGATGGGTCTAACGGGTCTTCGGGCGGTTCGGGCTTTTCTTCGGGGTCCTCCGGCGTCTCGGTCGTGTTAGTCGTGTTGGTCGTGTCTGTCTTGGGCTCATCGGGTTTGCAGGCAAAGAGACTGCATACCAGCATACCAATAACTATATGGTAAAAATGCTTATAATACATATCGAATCTGTTTGTAGTGGTAGGTGTGTTCCTGTCCCTCGCTGTCGCGAAGAATGATCTCGCCGAAGGCGGTAATGCCGGCTATCTCGGCCATGAAGACCGGTTTGCGTTCAGCTTGGGCTTGCTCGGGTGATATATTATTGGTTGGCAGGATACTGACTTCGCGTTCCTGGTACGGGTAGAATCCCTTGCAGCGGTACAGGTGTGTGAGATAGGCGGTTTGTAGTTCGTCGAACGGCATTGCTAAGACGCGCGGGAGTTCTGCAAGGAAAAGGCTGAGTATCTCCTCCGGGTCGAAGGTTCGGCCGGTTATTAAGGCAAGTGAGATGGGGTTAGGCGCAGCTGTGAAGGCTAATTGGTTCACATTCAGCCCGATACCGGCAATGGAGCGGCATATGTTAGCGCCCTGAATGATATTCTCGATGAGGATGCCGGCCAGCTTCTTGTCGCCGTAGTAGAGGTCATTGGGCCATTTGACGGTCAGTACTTCTTCTTCGCCGGACGCCAGCAGCGACGCAACAGTCCGTCTGAGGGCTATGCTTACTGCCATGGATAGGCTAAACTGCTCTGTGGCCGGCATGTTGTCGGGGCGGATGAGGGTGGAGAAGAGCAGGTTCTTGCCGGCCTCTGACTCCCAGCCATTGCCAGCCTGTCCGCGCCCGGCTGTCTGGTAGTCGGTGCGGATGGTAAACAGATGCGGTGCGTCGGGATAGTTTTCGCGCAGCAGCGTGTTGGTACTATAAGTTTGACTTATATACATCCAATAGATAGCGAGCGATGATGGGTTGGATATTGCGCGCCTTGCCCTGTGCCGAGTTGACGAGTATGGCGAACGCCAGTCGCTGACCGTTGGGCATCTCGATATAGCCGGCAAAGTTCTTGGTACCGGCTATGGTGCCGCTCTTGGCATGTACACGCCCCTCGAGAGGGGTACCTGCCAGAAAACCGGTAAGCGTGCCACTCTTGCCGCTGACGGGTAGCGAAGCGTAGAAAGCCTCACGTTGCGGGCTGCGATCCATATATTGCAGCAGCTGAACGAAGCTATCGGCGGATATACCATCTTGCGGTGCCAGACCGCAACCGTCCTTCAGTATCGCCGATGAGATATCTACGGCGCGGTTGCGCCAATAGTTGTGTATAAAATTATCGGAGTTATGAATCGTTCCGGGTACGGCGATACGTGTTCCGAGCACGCGGAAGAGCATCTCGGCGTATAGGTTGACGCTCTTCATGTTGGTTTTCTTGACGATATACGCCAGGGGCTGCCCCATATGGCGATATAGTTCCGTACGGTGTGTGCGGTCGGTCTCGCTCAGATAGGAGGCTTCTTTCGTCACGCTGACCCCCATGCGGCGGAGCGTTGAGGTTAGGTGTTGGGCGAGCAGCAGGCCCGGATTAGGTATGTCGCTCTGTACACCAAAGAGGCCGTGGTTCGAGGGAATACTACCCGTCAGGTAACGAACCTGCTGGTAGGGCAAGCCGTGTACATAGGCGCCATCGTATTCGATTTGGGTGCAGCGGATGTGGTTCTCAAATTTCAGGCTGTCAATGGCAGGAATGGTGCGAACAACTTCTGCAACCGAACCAATCGGGCCGCTTCGTAGCTGCACATTCAGCGTATTATCCATGTAGGCGAGGGCAAATATGCCGGGTGCATAGTAGTTGCCTGCGTCCTCGTAGAGCCAACCCGGGTTGATGGCATCGCCGTCAAAGAGCGACATATCGGCTATGATGCGACCGTCTATCTCGCTGATACCGGCAGCCTTAATGGCGCGTACCCAATCGGTGAGGAACGTCTGCGAACCGGATCCCAGCATAGGGTCGCCGTAGCCGTGAATATAGAGGTTGCCGTGCAGCGTGCCTTCGCTGATGCTACCCGTGTATTCGAGCACCGTGGGGAAGCAATAATCGCTGCCTAATACCTCCAGGGCGGTGGCAGTAGTGAGCAACTTGATGACCGACGCAGGCGGAATGAGGTTGTCGCTGCGGTACGAGGCAACCGACTCTCCGGTAGTGAGGTTGACGATGCTGATGCCGATATTGGCGTGCTGCGTGATAGGATTCAGCAGAAATATATCCATATTATCTGCATGCACGCGCATGCACGAAAACATCGTCAGGAGCATGACGATGAGGCGCAGGGTATGTCGGCGACTATCAGGCATGCTTGCGGGCGGCTAATTCATCTGCTATAACTTGACGAACAGCAGCCATCGCTGCATCGCGGTCGCCGTTAAATTGTGCGAGGTCTATCTCCTCACCGATATGCATGTGGATAGGATGACGTCTGACCGTCTTGTCGCCCACCGCCATGGCTTCGTAGCAACCGGTCAGCGTCAGCGGAATGACGGGCAGGTTCAGGTCCATTGCTATCTGGAAGGCGCCACGCTTAAACGGACCGAGTTCGCCCGTGCGGGAACGCGTACCCTCGGGGAAGATAACGGTGCACACACCATCGCGCAGCACGCTCTCTACCTCGCGCAGGCTTTCGGCCGCGGCGCGGGTGTTGCGGCGGTCCACAAAGACGTGTCCGGCTGCCTTGCAGGCTGAACCTACAAAGGGCATCTTGCGTAACTCAGCCTTCATCAACCATTTGAAGATGACGGGCAACCAACCGTAGATGGCGAACACATCAAACAGCGACTGGTGATTGCTTACAAACACATACGACTGATTAGGGCGGATATGCTCACGACCGCTGACGGTCACGGGCAGAAACATCATATAGAAGAACATGCGCGACCACCAGGCTTGGATGTCGTGCAGCCACCAGCTGTTACGCCAGTGTTGAAATAGAATAGTCGTGATGGCGGTGAACATGGTGCATAGCGCCAACACCGGCCAGGCTATCAAAAACTGATAAATAACGTATAATGCTCTCATAATAATCAATCCATCATTCTATCAATCCATCATTCTAAAGGGCGTATTTCATCATAAACCCGCGGTAGAGGGCGCAGATACGGCGTATCTCATCCCAGGTATCTTCGCTCAGTTTGGTACCGACGATCTCCACAACGCGACCGGCAGCTATGGTTCCTATCTCGCCGCATTTGTGGATATCGAAACCGTCGGATAGCGCATGCAGGAATCCGCCTGCATACAGGTCACCGGCACCGGTGGAGTCCAGACACGAGGTGGTGATGGCACCAATATGGTAGCGGTTGTCGCCTTGCTGCACATACGAACCGCGTTTGCCAACCTTTACAACGGCTATGTCGCACTGGCGGGCAATCTTAGCAACACTCTCTTCGGGATTCAGGTGCGTGTAGGCAAAACTCTCGTCCTCATTGGCAAAGACGATATCTACGTACTTGTGGATGAGATCCTTGAGGAAAACGTGGTTCTCGTTTACCACGTTGTACGATGCCAGATCCAGGCTGACCATGCACCCCGACTCCTTGGCGAGACGGATGGCTTTCTCGATCAGTTCGTTATCCTGCACCAGGTAACCTTCGATATGGAAAATGTCGTAGCCGATGAATGCCTCCTTGCGGATATCGTCGGCATGCAGGTCTGCGGCTGCGCCCAGGAAGGTGGCAAAAGTCCGCTCGCCATCAGGCGTGATCAGTACGATAGAGCAGCCGGACATCTGGTCGGGCGAGGTCAGAAGGATGGGTTTAACACCATTCTTGAACATATCCTCGCGGTAGAACTCACCCACCTCGTCGTTGCCGACTTTGCCGATGAATGCGGCTTTACCGCCTAATGCTGCAATCGTTGTGATGGTGTTGCTGGCGCTACCGCCGGCTACCATGTGCTTGCGGACCGACGCAAAACGCATCTGAATCTTCTCGGCCTGCTCCATAGTAATGAGACTCATACTACCTTTCGGCAGACCTAACTCACGCAAATCGTCTTCGGACACCTGCAGGAGGATGTCGGTAAGGGCATTGCCTAAACCAAGGACTTTTTTCATGTCTGTAGTTTTCTGCTTGTTTTTCAAAATTTGCTGCAAAGTTACTAAAAATTTTCCATATTTCACCTAAAAAAGTGTAAAAAATGATTTTTTTTTGTGAATTATGACATTTTTTTCGAAAAAAATTTGGTCATATCAAAAAAAAGCAGTACTTTTGCACCCGCTTTTGAAAAAATGACCGGTTTTGGGTCCCAAAAGCAAAAGCTTCCTTAGCTCAGTCGGTTAGAGCATCTGACTGTTAATCAGGGGGTCCTAGGTTCAAGTCCTAGAGGGAGCGCAGCAGGAGTGAGAGCAATCTTGCTCCTGTTTTCTTTTTGCAATTTTTTTGACAGACACCTCTCTCGTTCTTTAGTACGTACGTCATCCCCCCTGTATAGGGGGGACTGACAGTACTAAACGAACAGGTGTCTC